>Ga0351900_1057_pt2 | contig 32023 bp, 16 predicted proteins | sample BONcelHT113001D3_FD_205827 | JGI IMG/M metagenome (GOLD analysis project Ga0351900, IMG submission 205827) | Enriched cells from coal bed in the Powder River Basin, Montana, United States - BONCAT cells T11 rep1 HSBNCT.T11.300.1.D3 ...
CCTTGTAAAGAATTTCCCTTTCGTTTGAAAATGAACTTTCTTCGGTTTTTGAGAAAAGCGCCGGCAAATTTTTGGAAGCGTCAACCGGCAAGTAATTCCTTAGTATTTCGGCAGTAATTTCTCTTTCTTTTTCTATAATCGAAATTTGTTCGGTAATATTTTTTAGCTGTCGCACATTTCCTGGCCAGCGATAACTCATTAAAAGTGCTTTTGCCTGCTCGTCCAGAATTATCGGGGGCATACGGTATTTCTCTGCAAAATCGCGGGCAAACTTCCTGAATAAAAGATTAATATCATCCGGCCTTTCCCTGAGTGGAGTAATTATAATAGGTACAGTATTTAAACGGTAATACAAATCTTCCCTGAATTTTCCCTCGTTAATAGCCTCAGATAAATTTAAATTTGTGGCTGCAATAACACGCACATTGGTTTTTATCATTTTCGATGAACCCACTTTAATAAATTCACCGGTTTCCAGAACACGAAGTAAACGAACCTGAGTTGCAAGCGGCAATTCTCCTATTTCATCGAGAAAAATTGTACCACCGTCAGCTTCCTGAAAATAACCTTTTCTATCGGCTAATGCTCCCGTAAATGAGCCTTTTTCGTGCCCGAAAAGTTCAGAATCGATGGTTCCTTCAGGAATTGCACCACAGTTAACAGCAATGTATTTCCCATGTTTCCGGCTCGAATACTGGTGAATAATTTGCGGAAATATCTCTTTTCCTGTTCCGCTTTCACCGGTAATTAACACCGACAAATCGGTCGGCGCCACCTGAACCGCCACTTCGATAGCACGGTTTAGCATGGCCGAATTCCCAATAATTTCAAATCGCTGTTTTATTCCCTGTACATCCACTGTAATACTTTGTTTTAATCGACGCAAATTTAAGATTTTTAGCTGGCAAATATTCTTTTTGAAAATTATTAACCTTTTTTTATAATACAGATTACTGTCAAAAGATTTGAGTTCCGGGTATTTCTGCTGAAATTCTGTTTTATCTTTGCCAAATGAAATTTATCGGAATTATACCTGCACGTTACCAATCAACCCGTTTTCCCGGAAAACCACTGGCTTTAATCGGCAATAAGCCTATGATTCAGTGGGTTTACGAAAATATTGCAAAAGCAGTGGACGAAACATGGGTTGCCACAGATGACGAACGTATTTTAAAGGCAGTTGAAAATTTTGGGGGAAAGGCAATTGAAACACTTTCGACCCACCAAAGCGGAACAGACAGATGTGCGGAAGCGGCGCGTAAAATTGGTAAAAACCATGATTTCGATGTGGTTATCAACGTTCAGGGCGATGAACCATTTATTCAGGCTGAGCAAATTGAGTTATTGAAATCTTGTTTTTCAACCGATGCGGATATTGCAACTTTAATAAAAAAGATTGATTCTACTGAAGAACTATTTAATCCGAACCGGCCAAAAGTTGTAACCGATAAGTGGCAAAATGCACTGTACTTTAGCCGGTCACCAATTCCGTTTGTTCGCGGAGCAGAAAAAGAAAACTGGGTTTCGGTGCAACCATTTTGGGCGCATATAGGTATGTATGCATATAAAAAAGAGGTGCTGCAGAAGATTGCAAAACTAAATCAGGGTGCACTGGAAAAGTCCGAATCGCTGGAACAATTGCGCTGGCTTGAGAACGGTTATAAAATTAAAACTGCAGTTACAGAACACCAAAGTATTGGTATCGATACGCCGGAAGATTTGATTCAGGCTTTGCAACTCTTAAGGAATAATACGGTCTTTTAAATAAAGGCACATAATTTGTAAGCTAAAAATCATTAACTTTGCGCTAATGAGAATATTTTTACTGATATTATTTTTAACATTTTCTGTTCAGGTTTTTTCACAAAGACTGCAGGCAACCTCTTCGGGCTGGAATAATCAGCTTACTGAAGAAAGCAGCCTTTCTATGGAGCTCCGGGTATATCCAAATCCCAGTACTGACGGGAAAATTACAATTGAACTCAATAATCAGGAAATAAGCGAAGTAAGGTTAACCAACATTACCGGCAAAGAAGTATTTTTGAAAAAATTCCAGTTAGCCGAAAACAAAAAGCAGATTCAGTTAAACGACATTCCAAACGGACTGTATATCATTCGCATCATCACTTCAGACCAAAAGCAGGTGATGAAAAAGTTAATGATTGCTAAAAATTAAATCACTACTCTGATTTTCTTCCACCTCAAAACTTTTTATAAAATTCATTTTCATTTGGCATAACTTCTTCATGTCTGTTTTTATCTTTATGAAAAAAAATCATGAACAGAATTTATACCGTTTTTCTTATTGTGCTTTTTGCATCACAATCCTGCCTTAATAAAAAATCTGATCCCTGGATTATCTCAGCCCCCGCCGGTGATCAGTTCGTTACCATCGCCAAAAATGGCGAGACAGTAATTCCCAACGGCAGAATATTAACACCTGCGGGGAAAAGTATTGTGGTTGCACCGCATCCTTACGGATTGACTTTAAGTCCCGACGGGAACACGGCCGTTACCGCCAATTCAGGCACCAGCCCGCTTTCCATTACAATTATCAGAAATATTCTTTCCGATAATCCTGAAGTTCAGCAAATACCACCCGGACCGTCCACCGACAAAGGTGTGCTGGCATCGGTTTTTATGGGATTGGCCGTTTCGAAGGACAACAGTGTTGTATATGTTTCGGGCGGACAAGAAAATAAAATTTATATTTTCGATTTAAACACAGGCGAAAAAAAGGACTCGATCGATTGTTCTTTTGTTTCTGAAATTGTTGATTACTCACACGGCTACATTGGCGATATGATTCTTTCGAAGGACGGTAAAAAACTGTATGCCGTTGACCAGATTGGTTTTAGAATGTTGATAATCGACACTGAAACCCGAAAACTGGAACACAATGTTCCGGTAGGCAGGTATCCGTTTGGGATTTGTTTGTCGCCCGATGAGCAAAAAGTTTATGTTGCCAATGTCGGGATGTTTCAGTACAGCATGATACGCGGAATTACTGAAAAAAATGTGATTGCAAAAGCGATGAAATACCCTGCATTTGCCTACGGAAGCAAAGAAATGATTGAAGGAATTGAAAATGACAGCGTTTCCATTCCGGGTTTGGGCGAAATGAATTCGCCCGATGCTTTTTCGGTTTTTACGGTTAGCCTGGCAATTCCTGAAAAACCCGAAGTAATTGCAAAAACAAAAACCGGTAATTTGGTCGGCGCTTTGGTTGAAGGAATTCCGGCAGTCGGCGGCGCAAGTCCCAATTCGCTGGTGGCAACCGACAAGTATGTTTTTGTAACCAACGGCACCAACGACAATATCTCGGTCATTTCCATCGAAAAAGATACGGTTGTTAATACAATATATATAAAGCCCGACGAACGGGTGAAACAATTTCGGGGTGTAATTCCGTTTGGACTGGCGCTTTCTCCTGATAATCAGTCGTTGTATGTTGCCTGTTCAGGGATTAATGCTGTTGCTGTTGTTGATGCTACAAAATTGAAGGTTACAGGTTTTATTCCCACCGGCTGGTTTCCGGCAAAACTGAAAGTGAGCAACGATGGCAAAAAACTAATCGTTTCGAATGCCAAAGGTTTTGGAAGCGGTCCCAACGGTGGTTCAACTTTTGACCGCGGCCCTGAAGGAAGTTACATCGGTTCACTGATGAAAGGCACCGTGCAGGTTTTGGATGTTCCGTCTGAAGAACAATTGAAAATATACACCGCGCAGGTAATTTCAAATAATTTCAATTTTGAAAAAGCAAGTGCGGAAAAATTTGCCACAAGAAAAAATAATCCGGTGCCGCTTTACCCTGGAGAAAAAGTCAGTCCGATAAAACACATCGTTTTCATTTCGAAGGAAAACCGAACCTACGATGAAGTTTTTGGTCAGATTGAAAAAGGGAAAGGCGATCCGGAGCTTGCGCGTTACGGAACGGGTGTAACTTTCAGAAACAGTAAAAAAACAGCAATCGTCGAAAATGCTGATGTTATGGTGAACCATCTCAAATTAGCGCGTGAATTTGGTATCTCCGATAATTTTTATGTTGATGCAGATGTCTCTGCCGATGGCCACCGCTGGCTGGTAAATACTTATCCAAACCAGTGGACAGAAACCAGTACTTCGGCCAGTTACGGGGGCAACCGCGAATTTAAATTCGATTCGAAAGCGCCCGGTGTTTATGCAATGAACGGCGCTGCCGGCGCAATTTATCCCGAAGATTACAACGAAGCCGGTTCGATGTGGGATCACCTGGAAAGGAACAACATCGATTTTTACAACTTTGGCTTCAGCATAATGTTTGAACCGGGAATTTACGAGGAGCAATACAAATACGAAGGTATCAGGCATTACATCAATTACCCTCTTCCCCAGCCTATCTGGGATCGAACCTCGAAAGTTTATCCAACCTACAACATGGCCATCCCCGACCAGTTCCGGATTGACCAGTTTCAAAAGGAATTTACAGAAAAGTGGATGAACGGACGTGATACAATGCCCGCATTAATGACAGTGATTATTCCAAACGACCACGGCGCAGGAGATCGCCCCGAGGCTGGATATCCTTTCCGCGAAAGTTACATGGCCGACAATGATCTGGCAGTTGGCAGAATTGTGGAATTCCTTTCGCACACACCTTACTGGGAAAATATGCTGATAGTAATTACCGAAGATGATGCACAAAACGGCGTTGACCATGTTGATGCACACCGTAGTATTTTGATGCTGGTTTCGCCGTGGGTTAAAAAGGATTATGTCAGTCACGTGCATTACAGTTTTGGCAGTATTTTTAAAACATTCTGGAATATTCTAGGGTTGCCCTATCTGAACCAGTACGATGCAGGCGCTACCGACATGTCCGATTTCTTTACCGAAACTCCCGATTATACAGCATACCGCGCAATTCCGGTTGACCCAAGAATCTTCGAACCACAAAAAGCGCTCGATCCATTCGACGAAAATTTCGACTGGAAAGCGCTGGAAGAATCTCCGGTAATGGACAATAAAGAGGACATGATTAACGAAAGTAAGGAAAAAGACGAATACCGACTGGAGAACAGGGAGAAGGAAAAATAAACAGCTTGATTCATTTTTAGCAGACAATAAAATCAAAATATTTACCTTTCGGCCCAAAACAATCTGTTAATTATCATGATATTATTGCAAATACTCAAAATAGACAGGCAAGTCGGAAAAACGCTGTTTTTAACAATCGCTTTGCAATTTTTCACTCTTTCAATATTATTTGCACAGGGATTTTTGCACCGTAATGGCAGATATATTTACGATGGTTCAGGCAATGAAGTGATTCTGAGGGGAATTGGCACCGGCAACTGGATGCTTCAGGAAGGTTACATGATGCAAACTTCGGGAGTTGCAAACACACAACATGAATTCAGGGCGAAACTGGTCAGTACAATTGGCGAAGCAAAAACCGACAGCTTTTACACGGTTTGGCTCGATTCTCATTTCAGGAGAATTGATGTAGATTCAATGAAATCGTGGGGTTTTAATAGTGTGCGGGTGGCTATGCATTACAAATGGTTTACACCGCCAATTGAAGACGAACCTGTTCCCGGACAAATCACCTGGCTCGAAAAAGGCTTTGTTATGATTGACTCGCTGCTTGACTGGTGCGGAGACAATGAAATGTACCTGATTCTTGATTTACACGGAGCGCCCGGCGGACAGGGAAAAGATGCGGCCATTTCGGATTACGATAAAACAAAACCTTCGCTTTGGGAAAGCCAGGCAAATAAAGATAAAACCATTGCCCTTTGGAGAAAACTGGCTGAAAGATATAGCAACGAGCCCTGGATTGGAGGCTACGATTTGATTAACGAAACCAACTGGACTTTCCCGAACGGAAACACTCCCTTATGGGATTTACTAAAGCAAATAACCAGCGCGATTCGCGAAGTTGACAAAAACCACCTGATTTTTATTGAAGGAAACGGTTTTGCAAACGATTACTCAGGATTACCGGCAATTTGGGATGATAATCTGGCCATCAGTTTTCATAAATACTGGAGTTATAACACACAGGAATCAATCAACTTTGCAATCAACCTGAGGAATTCACGGAATGTCCCAATCTGGATGGGCGAGAGTGGTGAAAATTCCAACAACTGGTTTACCGGATTAATTGAACTACTTGAAAAAAACCGGATTGGATGGTCGTGGTGGCCGGTTAAAAAGCCGGGGATCAATAATCCGTTGAAAGTGACAGTTAATGCCGATTACACAAGACTCGTGAATTACTGGAAAGGAACGGCAACAAATCCGGGAGTTGACGCCGCATTTCAGGCAGTTCTTCAGTTTGCGCTCAATCACCGGCTCGAAAACTGCAGTTACCAGAAAGATGTTGTTGATGCAATGATCAGGCAACCTTTCACAACTAATACTATTCCATACAAATTATATAAAACCGGCGAACCTGTTTTTGCAGTCGATTACAACCTCGGGAGAAATGGATTTGCCTATTTTGATAATGACACAGCAGATTACCATCTCAATACCAACGTTTTTATCAACTGGAATCAGGGATGGAGTTACCGAAACGACGGAGTTGATATAGAAACCTGCGCTGATGCAGACGAAAATAACGGCTTCAACGTCGGCTGGACAGGGAACAATGAATGGATGGAATACACGGTTGAAGTGGATTCAACTGCAGTTTATACATTAAATGTCCGTTCGGCTTCGGGTTCGGGAGGTTCAAAAATCAGACTCGAAATTGGCGGTCAGTCTGTTACTCCGGTTATTCAGTTGCCGGGCACCTCAGGTTGGCAGAGATGGCAAACCACAATATTTCAGGGAGTTATACTTAAAAAAGGGACAAATAAAATCAAGCTTATTTTTGATCAGGGAGGTTCAAATTTGAATTATTTCAGTTTTTCAAAACCGGTAGAAGTTGAAGAAATTGCCTTTAAAAATCTTTATGCCGAATCTTCAAACGATGGAAAAACAGTTTTTTTGACACTAAACAAACCTGTGACTTCTCCCAATTCCAATTTAAACCTTTCCGATTTCACGGTTACCATTAACAATAATCCGGTCGGAATCAGTGAAATTACCATTGACGATAAAAGCAGTAAAGTTCTTTTAATCAAAGTAAATGAACCGTTATTTTATGGCGGGGCTATCAAATTATCTTACAACGGAAACAACATTTTCAGCGATAAACAGGCATTGGAGATGTTTTCGAATTTTACTGTTGCCAATAAACTTCCGGTTCGCTATAATTTTCCCGGCAGAATTCAATCCGAAAATTACTACTATAATAATGGTATGGTATCCGAAACCTGTACCGATACCGGAGGTGGTTTAAATATGGGATATGCCAATCCGGGCGATTATCTCGATTACCTGGTTTATGTTCCTTCAGCAGGGAATTACAAGCTTAATTATCGGGTTGCATCCGAGCGTGCATCCAGTCAGATAATTATCCGAATTGGAGAAGGGAACTCATTTACCGCCGTTGATACAGTTACAATTACTGGTACAGGCGGTTGGCAGGCATGGAAAACCATTTCATCAACTGCATTTCTTCCTGAAGGAAGATATACTTTAAGGATATTTGTCAGGTCGGGTGAATTTAATATCAACTGGTTTGAAGCGGCAAAAGCGCCTGTTACTGGCATAGAAACAGGCAGAATCAATGGTTTCAGCATTTACCCAAACCCTGCCAGCGATGTGGTAACCATCGAAACCAGCCAGGCCACAGTAAAGCAAATAGTTGGCATTTACAGTGCATCAGGTCAATTGGTTAAACAGAAGGAAGTAACCGAATCAGGCATGGTTCGAATAGATATTTCGGATTTGAGAAAAGGGTTTTATCTTGTCGAAATAAAAAACAAAAAAGGCGAAACACAGACTGCCAAACTGTTTGTTCAATAATCAGGCTGAATATTAATTTCTCTTTTTGATTTTGCTCACTCCCGATAACGCGTCGATATTTACTTTCGGATCGGTTACAACCGTAATTGAAGATTCCCGGGCAATATCTTTAATTTATATGAATTTTCTGATTTCATTATTTATCAAATGTGAAGCAAGAAAACTAATCCATTTTCTTACCGTAAAACTAAGAACCATTTTTAGAACTGAAAACAATGTGAAAAACGATAAAAAATCAATAAAAAGCAATTTGCGAATTTAAAAAAGTGTATTTTTTATAAATTCCCGTATTTACCAGAGGATTGAAATGTTAATTTTTTTATACAATGTCAATTTCAAATAATTGAAATACAAACAGATTGGTAAAAATGTTAAGAAATATTAAATTACAGTTAAAATTCATTCAATAAAAATAATAAATTTGAAGTTTTGAAAAACATCGAATATGAAGAAATCAGTAAAACTAATCCTTGTGGCTATGTTTGCCATTGGGATGTTCGGGATGACCGGATGTGAAGATCATCAGGAAAGATACGAAACCCCACCATGGCTTGGTGGCTCGAGCATTGAGATTCTTACGGAAAGAGGAAACTATACAACTTTCCTTGCTCTTATGGAAAAGGCCAACTACACAGAACCTATTTCCAAACAACTATTTTCGCTTTTTGTGCCTAACGATGCGGCATTTGACGCCTACTTTAAATCGATAGGCAAAAATTCCGTAAATGATTTGACTAAAGACGAAGCAGTTTCATTGTTTACGTTGCATGTGTTACGTAACCCGCGATCAAGGTTTAATTTGGTTTATGAATTTGCATGGAACGAATTCCAGGGCCCATACCAGGATATAAAAATGGGAGAGTATGCATCATTGTTCCATAGAAAGGAAACTCCCAGTACTTCAATTCCATATCCTGAAGTGGTAAAATATGATACTCCCAGTCAAAGGAGAGGAACTGAGTTGTTAATTTACACAGGAACCAAAAATGTTCCACTTTTTACCGAAGAGTTCTTTACGGATTATGGTGGTGATATTAACGGGTCTGATTATGTTTTTATGTATCCCGGAAGCACCTGGAAGAAAGATTATACTTCAAATCTAAAAGGGATGAACTGGCACAATGCACAGGTAATTCCAAATCCCAAAATACCGGATGAACTTGAAGTACGCACAGCCAGTGGATTTATTTATTTTCTCGACAGGGTTGTGCCAATAATGCCAAATATAGAAGAATATATGCGCAACAATCAGGATAAATTTGGCATATATTATGACATTTTACAGAGATTTGCCCTATATGGAACCTCAAAAGTTGATGAACAGCAAAGAGTACAATATCAAAAAAGTTACCAGCAAGTATTCGACCTGGCACATGAAAGAGGTCCATCTGCCGGTAATGCAGGTGTAATCCCACCACAGAATATGTGGACTGCCTTTTTACCTACAAACGATGTAATGCAGAATTATTTAAATAATACAGTTTTTAAATATTATAGTACTCTTGATAGTGTTCCAACAGTTACACTTTTTTATATTCTTCAAACTCAACTTTCAAGATCATTAGTATTAATGTCTAAGCTGAAAAAAGGCTATTTTAATGCTTTTGGCGATGCTACGAATATTTCGCAGTCGGACATTTCATCAGGATATATGTGTAGTAACGGAGTTGTTTATGAATCGAAAAAAGTACTCGAACCCAACGTATTCACTTGTGTTCCGGGATTGCTTTTTGTTGATAAAAATTATTCTACACTCCTTTATGTTCTTCAAAAAACAAATAACCTTTCTGTTCTTTCAAATCCCGATTCACATGTTACACTTTTTGCTTCAACAAACAAGACATTGGAAGAATATGGAATCAGGTATAATGCAACCGGTGACAGAATCGAGTTCAGGAGTCCGGCTGATGGAAAATGGAATGCAATGAGTACGCTTGATTTAAACTTCTTTGCCCAGGATCAAATATTTAAGGGCGGGTTATCCGATTTCGGTGGTGATGGAACTTTTGTTGAAAATTTATCGGGAAATTATATTAAATACGGAAATAATAAGATTGCTGCAGGAGAAAATCAGTTTAGCAGAAATTTAGCCGGGGTTGATGATGTTGTTAAAAATGAACGCAATGGATTTCTGATCAAAGTAAATAAACCGATTCAATCAAGGTTCGTTATGGGTCAATACCTTGTATCAGATCCTGAAGTTTCTGAATTTACTGCCCTATTAGTTAAAGCGAATTTGCTTGATTTAAGAACCAGAGATGCAGTTACAAAAGAAGTTATTCCAAATCTTAAATTTTTAGCCGTAGCAAAGTACTGGACTGGATTTATTCCCACAAATACAGCGATGCAAAAAGCTCGCGAAGAAGGCATCATACCTGAAAAGTATCCTACATCGACAGCAGGTAAAGATTCAATTAACAGTTTTATCATGTATCATTTTGTGAAAGATGATGTGGTTTTCGATGATGGTGTATCACAAAAAGGAATATATAAAACCAATCGAACCTATAAAGATACCGATGGAAAAACAACATTAAACGCCACTGTTGCAATTTCAAATATTCCAAAAAATCTCTCTCTTACTGATGTTTCAGAGCAGGTTGTTAAACTTGACCATGCAAAAGCCAATATTCTTGTCAGAAAAGGAGTTTGCCATAAAATTGACACTGTTTTAAAATATTATAAGTAAATCAAAAAAAGTCTAACCAGATCTAATATGAAAAAAACTATATTCCTATCAGGGTTACTAATTTGTTTATTATCAGGTTTTAATAAAGTTCAGGCTCAGTCGGCAATCATTAAGGGAAAAATTATAGATTCCATCACAAAGGAAACACTGATGGCTGTAAATATTGTTGAAATCGACAAAAACGGCAGGTTTATTAGTGGAACAGTGACCGATATCAATGGAAACTATGTTTTAAAAGTATCCGATGAAAAAAACCAGGTTCAGGTTTCATTTATAGGATACAAAAAGCAAACCTTTTCAATAGATGGCAGAACCACTATAGATATTATTCTTGAAACCGAATCGTTTGCGGTAGGAGACGTTGTTGTTACCGGAGCTAAAATGGGTAACGATGGAATGACCAACGTGCGTGACAGGGCAACTGCGGTAACCCGGCTCGAACTAAAGGGCATGGAGACCGTTATGGGAACCTCGGTAGAGGATATGCTTCAGGGTAGGTTGGGTAATGTTGATATTTCGTCAGTTTCGGGTGACCCCGGTGCAGGATTGAATATCAGGATTCGCGGTACCGCCTCGCTGAACGCCCGTAACCAACCGCTTATTGTAATCAACGGAATTCCTTACGATGCCAATATTGATGATGGATTTGACTTCGCCAGTGCGGATATTGAAAAATTTGGTAACCTTATAGATGTTTCGCCTGAAGATATTGAATCGATTGAAGTTTTAAAAGATGCTGCATCAACAGCAGTTTGGGGTTCGAGGGCGTCAAACGGGGTTTTGATGATTAAAACCAAACGTGGGACAAAATCGAAACCTATTTTTGAATATACATTTAAAACAACTTCATCACACGAACCCGATCCAATTCCAATGCTCGACGGAGCAGGATATGCACGCCTTATTACAGAAGAACATTATAATGTTACCTATAATGAATTTTACAGTCAGGAAATAGCATTCGACCCTGAATGGGAAGAATACCACAACTACTCACAAAATACCAATTGGGTGAAGGAAATTACAAAGACAGCGTTGACACAGCAACATGACTTTTCTGTGCGGGGTGGTGGTGATAAATCGAGGTACAACATGTCGATGGGCTATTTTGACGAAGGAGGAACAACGATTGGCAATAACCTTGAAAAACTGAACCTTCGCAGTTCCCTTGACTATGACCTTTCGTCAAAAGTCCAGTTCAAATCCGATATTATGTTCACGCGGTATAACCAGGATAATACTTATGATGTTGAAGATTCTGAATATGGAGGATGGAAATCGGTAAGGGCTGTTGCCTACCGTAAAATGCCAAATCTTTCAGTGTATGACCTTGATACTTTAGGTAACAGTACAGGCGCTTATTTTACACCCTCCTCTACTTTACAGGGAACTGCAAGAGACAATTACAACCCTGTTGCATTTGTTAATCTTGGTACACAGAAAAGATTTAAAGACAATGCAAGGGCTTTGTTTAGCGCCAAATGGTCAATTACTCCAAAAATAGTATGGAACGGAACGGTGACACTTGACCTTTTTGACCAGAAAATATCCAAATTCCTGCCATACAAAGCAATTGGATATAATTATACTGATAATATTACCAATCGCGCCATTAATGAATTTTCAAAGAAAAGTTCAATCTTTACCATTAACCAGGTTATATACCGACCGGATTTTGGCCCTGATCATGATGTGTTTTTTATGGGACAAATGGATACGGAAGAGTCGCGTTCGAGATGGTATAAAACAGAATCAAGCCAATCGGCCTCACCCTTTATTACCGAACCGGTTAATGACAAACACCTTAATTATTTTGGCGCAAGTTATACCGAATACAAATCATTAGGGTTTTATGCCACCGGCAGCTACAAATGGAGAGACAAATATAGTGTTATGCTTGGAGCCAAATATGAAGGAAACTCAAAGTTCAGCGCCGAAAGCCGTTGGGGTTTATTCCCAACTGTTGCCGGTTTCTGGCGTCTTTCGGGTGAAGAATTCATGAAAAGCGCCACCTTTATCGACGATCTGAAACTGAGATTAAGCTGGGGGCAAAGTGGTAACTCTCCTGCCGGAAATTACCTGTATTACAACACTTATAGAGCCGGTTCACAATATTCGTACATGGATATGCAGGGAGTTCAGCCCAACGGTATAGAATTAACCAGTCTGCAATGGGAAACCATTGACCAGATAAACCCGGGTCTGTCTTTTATCGGCCTCAACAACCGTATGAATGTTGAAGTTGACTATTATCGCAAAAAAACTTTAAATCTTTATCTCGAAAATTCAGGAATTCCTGATCATACCGGTTTTAGCAGCATCAACCGTAACGATGGGGAAATGGAAAACAGGGGATTTGAGTTTATGATTGATTACACGATTGTCAGGCAAAAAGATTTCCAGTTGAATTTTAACTTAAACATTTCCAGTAATCAAAACAAAGTGATTCGCCTTCCTGAAAATTACAGTCTGGAATATGGCAATATGCTTGAAAACGGCAACTATAAAATTAGCATTACACCCGGTGAAGCTCTTGGAGGGTTCTTTGGATATGAATATCTGGGTGTATATGCATCGAATGCCGATGCAATTGTAACTGATAAAAACGGAAATCCTGTATATGGTATCGGTTCCGATACTCCTCTATCCATGATTATGGGTGGCCCGTCAGGTTATGTTTTTGAAGGTGGTGATGCAAAGTACAAAGACCAGAATTATGATGGAAAAATTGATGAACTGGATATAGTTTATTTGGGCGATTTAAATCCGAAATTTATGGGTGGCACCGGATTCCGTGTTCAATACAAGGGATTTATCCTTAACTCATTCTTTTACTTCAAAGTAGGTCAGGAGATTATTAACCAAACCCGGATGGATACAGAAAAGATGTACAACTACGATAACCAGAGTAAAGCTACCGATTGGCGCTGGAGAAGAGAAGGTGACATTACCGATATGCCGCGGGCACTGTACAACAAAGGTTTTAACTGGCTGGGATCCGACCGCTTTGTTGAAGACGGATCTCACATCCGCTTAAAATCCTTATCGCTGAGTTACATGGTAAAACCCGAAGTTTGCAGAAAACTCAGGGTCAGCGATATGAAATTTTTCGCAACTGCTTACAATCTCTACACCTGGACCAACTATTCAGGTCAGGATCCTGATGTGGCCCCGCCATCAAGACCCGATCAGTTGCCAAAAGATTACAGTAAAACCCCGCCAAGTAAAAAATACATGTTTGGGTTAAACCTTATTTTCTAACTATTAAACAGCAATTCAATGAAAAAACTCAAAATAAAAAGTTCGGTAATAGTTGTTATCCTTGGCTTATTTATGGCAACAACATCGTGTCAGGACTATTTAACTGTTGCTCCTGAAAATGATCTGATAAAGGAAAAATTCTGGACCAAAACCGATGATGTAAACAGCGCACTTGCGGCCTCCTATAACGCCTTGAGGAAAGCAAGCCTTCCATCGTTGTTATTTGGCGAGGTGCGGGCTGATTTGGTGCAATTTACCGGCGGCAGCTTTGCAGATTATGCCAAAATCGGGCAGAGCAATATCAGCCCTACAAATCCTGTTGTAAACTGGAAAGACTATTATGCTGCAATTAACCTTGCAAATACTTTGATGTATTATAACAAGGAAGTGTTTGAAAAAGATAAAACATTTACAAAGGAAATGATGGATGCTGTTGATGCTGAAGCATTATTTATACGTTCGCTGGCCTATTTCTACCTTGTGCGTATTTGGAAAGATGTACCTCTGGTTTTGGATGCATCTATCTCAGACACAACCGATCTTTACATCAATAAAAGCCCGGAAACGGTTGTTATTCAGCACATAATAAAAGATCTTTTAAAGGCAAAGGACATGGCGTATACAACCCAGTTTAAGGGATCAAATTATTTTTACGGACGAGCAAATAAATATGCAATAATGGCGCTCCTGGCCGATGTTTACCTGTGGAGCGAGCAATATCAGAAATGTTATGAGTACTGTGATTTGATTATCAATTCAGGGTTGTATGCATTAGAGAGTACCGAAACCTTTTTTAATATTTACTATCCGGGTAATTCCCCGTTGGAAAGTATTATTGAACTTCAGTATAACGATGCGCTTGATAACCAGGAAAATCCGCTGTATTACGAATTGGTTCCTGTATCAAGGGTTGGTGCGGCTCAGATAAATATGAAAAATTTAACACAGCTTATGCAAAGGGAAGACCTTCGTCATTTTTATGGTCAGGAGGCGATATGGAAATACAAGGGGAAAGATGCACTCGGTCTGGTGACCAGGGCACAAACCGAGCGCGATGCAAACTGGAATATATACCGGTATGCCGATATAATGCTGATGAAAGCAGAAGCTTCAATTGAACTTGATAAGTTTGACGAAGCAAATAACCTGATAAGGGAAACCATGTTACGCGCAGGAATGCCTTATGAGGATATTTTCATTAAAGATGATTTAAGACAAGCTCTTTTAGATGAAAAAGGAAGAGAATTTCTTTTCGAAGGAAAACGTTGGTTTGATCTGTTGCGCGCTGCCAAAAGAAATAAATTTCAACGAAAAGAAATTATAATAAATATGATTCTTGCAGGCGCAGATATTAAACAGCAGGCAGTGTTGAGAACAAAAGTTTACGATACATTAAGCTACTATTTACCAATAGCTGAACGTGAGCTTATATACAACCAGAATCTGGTTCAAAATCCCTATTACGATCGGTAAAAAATTTAAAAAGTGATTGATATGAAAAATATATTTTTACGCATTCCAACACATACCAGCAAATTAATTTTATTTGCCGTGATTCTGTTTGGTTGCAAACAAGAACCAATTTTATGGAAAGTTGATTCCACAAAGCAGGTAATTACCGAATATGTAGATAGTAAGGAGGAATTTTCGGAATTCAGTAAGATTCTGGAGAGTACCGGTTTAAGCAGTCTTTTGGCCGTTCGTGGGCCATTTACTTTATTCCTTCCGTCAAACGAACAAATGACGGCTTACTACGCCGAAAAAGGAGTAAAATCATATTCCGAATTCAGTGAATCATTTCTAAAGGATATGGCGCTTAACCATATTATTGGAATTCAAATTGAAAGCGGAGATATTGGATTGGGAGCAATTCGTGATGTAAATGCATTAGGCGATTACATTGTTACTGAATTCTCTGGTGCAGATATTATCCTGAATAAAAAGAGTAAAATCATTAAGCGAGATATTTTAGCTTCCAATGGTGTAATACATCACATTAACAAAGTGCTTGATCCGGTAACAAAAAGTGTTTACGAAGTACTTGCCAGTAATCCTTCATATTCCATATTTACTCAGGGATTAAACCGAACTAATCTGAAAGACACCTTGAATATAATTACATTCCCTTATGGTAAAAAAACTGCACGTACAAGGTTCACTATTCTTGCAATAGCCGATACAACTTTTAACAGGTTTGGAATTACATCTATCAACGATTTAATAGCAAAATATACAAATGCACCTGATAGTATAACTTATATTAATAATGGATTTTACAGGTACATGGAATACCATTGCCTTGCAAACACATACCATCTCAGCGATCTGAAACTGAACGCCAATCTTTATCCTATCCTGTCATTCGATAACAACGTATCTATTACTGTTGACAATGATTATAAAATTAACCTCAACGTATTGAGTAATGAATATACCCCTTTTGTTATTGAGCAATCTAATAATCCGGGCAAAAACGGCACAGTGCATACGATTTCTGGACTTTTACCTGTTATTCAACCTACACCAACAACTATTACATGGGAAACAACCGACCACTTCGATTTAAAACAAGGCGATTATTATACTAAGTATTATGCCAGATGGTTTGACGGGCAAAATACCTTTGCCAACATTAAATGGGAAGGCGATTACCTGTTGTACTATTATAAAAATCATGATGCACCCGTTCAGGTAAACTGGGATTGCCTTTCCGCAAGCGGATGGTGGTGGGTGGAAGTTACAACTCCCAAAATAATGAAAGGCAAATACAGAATTACCTCGTATCAATGGGGAGGTACCGATTATTCGGTTTATGTTGATGGTGTGAACACTGCACTTATCAAAGGATCTGACCCTACACCTGGTGCAGTCTGGGCTGAGGTGGATTGGACTAAAACAGAAAGGCATAAATTTAAAATAGTTACATTAAGCCCCGGTTTGCTGTTTTGGGATACCATAATATTTACACCAATTAAATAATTCAATACCTGTTAAATAATTTAATACAGTTTTGAAATGACAAAAAGATACTTATACTCGACCTGCTTATCTCTAATTACCTTGTTTTTCGCCATCAATACTCAACCTTTGCTGGCTCAGACTCCCGAAGTGGATGTTAAAGGTGTGGTTACGGAATCAGGCACCGGACTCCCGTTAAAACAGGTTTCGATTTCAGTTTCCTCCACGGGTAAAACTGCTGATACCAACGAAAAAGGGGAGTTTACGATTTCTGTACCAGATTTACAGGCAGAATTAACATTTAACCTGCCCGGTTACAACATACGTTTCATTTACCTGAACGGCAGGGATTTCGTTACAGTTACCCTCGTGTCAGACAATTTCAGGTCGTTTGATAATTTGTATAATACTCCAAATGGAGCTGTAACAGTAAAAGATGCCATTTATTCGGTTACCTCCCTGACAGCAGGTGACGTTAAATTTTCAAAAGTTACTTCGTTCGACCAGACATTTCAGGGTAAAGTACCCGGGATGTCAGTGGTTCAGCAGTCAGGCATGCCTGGTTCAAGGACTTACATGACTGTGCGTGGAATATCTTCATTATATGGAAAAACGGAACCAATCCTGCTTATAGATGGTATGATTCATGATTACTCTTATGCCAGTAACAGCCTTATGGAAGGATTTGCTTTAAACCCCATGGATGTAGTGGATATTGATGATATTTCGGATATGACTGTTCTCAAGGACGGAGTTTCGTTCCTGGGCGCTGCCGGTTCAAATGGCGTTATAAATGTAAACACTGAACAAAAGGCTGAAACAAGTACCGTGATGAAATTTTCTGCGTACGGAGGTATTACAATGGCACCAAAAAAGCAGGATTTGCTCGATGCCGGCGAGTTTAAAAATTATTTTGGCGAGATGCTAAATTCACAGGGTTACAGTTCAGGCGAAATTAATACCATGTATCCCTGGTTAAACGGAGGGCCTTCTTCGAAAGATTATTATAAGTACAACAACACCACCGATTGGCAGGATGAAATTTATTCACCATCGGCAGTTTCAAAGGTGCATTTCTTCCTTAAAGGGGGCGATGACATTGCAACTTATAATATTTCAACAGGTTACCTGTCGCATAAAGGAATTTACGAAAATTCATCATATACCCGATACAATTTGCGTATCAACGGTAAAATCAATATCACCGATAAATTTTCCATCATTCCTAATGCCAAATTATCATTAGCCGACAGTAAACTGGCCAATCATGGACCCAGCGTATGGAAAAACCCGGTTATTGCCACTACATTAAAACCTTCAATTATGGCTCCTTATACAAGAGATGCTGCCACAGGTACTACACTTGATTATCTGGACGATGTAGGAAATATTTTTATGGTGAGCAACCCTTCGGCGATTACACAAAACGCCACCGGTGGAAACAGAAATTATCATTTTCTTGCTTCTGTTACAGCAAATTATCGTTTCAATGAGCATTTTAACCTTTCTACACTTGTTGGTATTAATTTCAACAACGCGCGCGAAAACATTTTCCTCCCTGATATTGGAATGGTTCAGGTTGATTCTGCATACAACAGCCCGGGCGATTTTGTATTTGAATTTCGTTCAACACAAAATCATACGGTACTGACATATACCAACAAAACTGCTTCAGGCCACTCAATTGTTCTTAATGGTGGGCTCAGATATATGCAAAACAGTTACAAGTACAACTTAAGTCTTGACCTGAATACACCATCCGACGATTTTAAAAGCCTCGGACAAGGATCGCAATACAGTTTTCTTCGTTCGACAACCGGAGATAACCGGGGATTGAAATGGATATCGTACTATGGCGACTTTAATTATAACTTCAGAAATAAATACTTTGTAAATGCCAATGCATCGTACGACGGAAATTCATCAACAAACGATAATAACCGTTACAATTTTTATCCGTCTGTTGGGGCTGCATGGCGGCTATCATCCGAAAACTTCCTGAATGAGACAAGCTGGCTTGAAGATTTGAAACTTAGGGCTTCCTATTCTGTAACAGGAAACATGTTCAGCAGTATATATGATTATTCAAAGTTGTATTATACCGACCGCAGAATGAACGGTACTGGTGTTCTTACCCGCGAAGTGATTCCAAACGAAGAAATGGAACTTGAAAAAAAGAATACCATCAATGTAGGTCTCGATTTGTCTGTATTAAAACAGCAGTTAAATATTCATGTCGATTTCTTTAAATCAAACGTAAACAACCTGATTATCAGACAGGAACTACCTAAAACTTTCGGATACACCAATTATTATGACAATGGTGGCAAACTCGAAATTACAGGAATTGAAGTATCTGCTGATACGCGTTTTCACTTCAACGAATTTGTATGGACTTTGGGCGGCTCTGTAAGCAAAGAATTAACAACGGTTAAAAGCCTTGCTTTTATAAATCCAAATACAACAAGTATCATCACTACTATTGATGCAGCCCAGTTTATTACTTCAGAAGGAAATGCGGTTAACGCCTATTACGGTTATAAAACCAATGGACTGATTTCTGCTTCTGAAGCAGGCAAAATTATGGGGCCAAACGGAAGGATGATGCAGGAAGGCGATATAAAATTTGAGGATAATGGCGATAACATTATTAACGACCTTGACAAAACCATTATCGGAGATCCAAATCCGCAACTTTTTGGTGGCATTTTCACAGCATTTGCTTATAAGAACTTTCAACTGTCAGCCATGTTCAACTATTCTGTTGGCAACGATGTCTTTAATTACGTAAGATTTAAAACCGAGGCAATGAGTGAATACGACAACCAATCGGTTACTGTTCTCGACAGGTGGACACCAACCAACACCAGTGCTGCTTTGCCAAGAATGGCTTATGGCGATCCTTCAGGCAATACAACTTTTTCAGATCGTTGGATTGAAGATGGTTCATATCTTCGATTGGGTCAGCTTACATTGAATTACGAACTTCCGCCCATACAGAATTTTGTGAAAGGAGTTAATGTTTATCTTACTGCCACAAACCTGTTTACACTTACTAAATATGCAGGTTACGATCCGGATTTCAGTTACATAAACAGTCCTTTTTACATGGGAGTTGATTACGGTAAAATGCCACAAACCCAATCGTTTATTATTGGCTTAAAATTAGACTTATAACAGGAAAAATTGATATAAAATGGAAAACAGATCACGCATAACACCATATTTACTGGCTATTTTTAGCGCTTTATTGGTTTTTAGTTTCGGATGTAAGGATGAATTCTTCGATGAAAAAGCAGGAGATAGGATTACACCTGACCAGCATTATCAGTCATTGGTTGATGCTTTTATTTCGACACAAGGCGCAATTATTCCGCTACAGGATGCTATGCCAAAACTGATTATGCTCGATGGATTACGGTCGGATATGATGGAGGTTACCCCCAACGCCGAATCGTTTTTAACAGAATTACATTACCAGATGATATCTGCAAGTAACCCACTTGCCGATCCTTCAGACCTTTACAAAGTAATTGTAAATATCAATGAAGTTCTTGTCAATATCGATCGGGTAGCTGAAAAGGACAAAGAATATGACGCATTAACAGCATATACACTTAAGGGTGCGTTAATCGGAATGCGGGCATGGACTTATCTTACCCTTGTGCGCCTGTATAACAAAGTTGTTTATATCGATAATAACCTGACTTCAATTCCCGATAACCTGACTCAAAAAGTGCTTGGCAGGGAAGCTATACTTGACACGCTTATCAACCAGTTGGAAAGATATTTCAAGTCGGAATATACTACAACAAAATATACTGAACTAAGGATTCCTTATTATGTGAACAATAAAGCGCTTTTGGGTGAATTATACCTCGAAGTGGGCAGATACACTGAAGCCGTAGCCTACCTTAAACTTGCCTGCGAAAGTTACGGGAATGGTACTGCCTTGCTAAAAGTTGACAGAACATATCAGAATAATGCCTGGAGTAATATTTTTCTAAATGCAGAGTCAAACTTAATCGAAAATATTTCCGTTATTCCGTTTTCAAGGGCTGAAAACCAATTTAACCCTATTGCCGATTGGGTTGGGCGTAACTACAAATATATGGTTAAACCATCCACGATTCTTGTTGACTCGTTTATGGCACAAATTCCTGCTCTCGGAGTACCCGGTGACTTATACAGAGGAAAAGGAATTACTTTTGATGCCGATACCTTATCGAAAATTAACGATTCTACATTCATAACCGAGGCTTATATTACAAAATATGCAATTGATAGGGAAGATCCTTTTAGTTCAGATATCATTATTTCAAGGGCAGCCGACATTCATTTGTTGCTGGCTGAAGCATACAACCGTATGGGAGATCCTGTATCTCAAAAATATGCACTCATTTTAGTAAACCAGGGATTTAACAAGGAGAACCCAAAACCAGCCCCATTTACGAGATGGGCCAGCAACCTGGGAATAAGAGGCAGGGCTTACCTGAAATCGCGTGAAGTTCCAAAAAATATGATGGATGCCGATTCAATAACGAATTTGATTGAAGACTATATTATTGCCGAAAGAGCGCTTGAACTGGCTTTTGAAGGTAAACGATGGTTCGATTTGGTACGAGTTGCCGAACGCAGAAATGATCCTGCATATCTGGCTGACAAAGTTGCTGCCAAATTTGCCGGAACAAGTCAGTATGAAGCAATTCGCAATAAGTTAATGAACCCGGCAAACTGGTATTTACCGTTTGAATAAGATTTTAATCGAATTTATATATTGAATGGCTACCGGAATTCCGGCAGCCATTTTTTATTGACTTCTGCTTTTGTTTGAAAAGGAACCGTTCTCTCACTGAAGAATGCTTTCAGAGGTTGAGTGTATTTTTATGAGTCATACCATCACGGGAAGTGATAGCATGACTTCAGAGGGAAAGTTATTTCAGATCAATTCAAAATGTGGAGGGGGATTTATTATAATCACCAAAACCTTATTTTTATTTTTCAACCTCTTAGTAGCCAGGTTATTAATCAGTCATCTCCAACCTTATCCACCTTATTTTTCAATTTATTCTGATAATGTTTTAAAATTTGTTCATATTCATCAGCAAAACTATGTTTCCTGTGGTGTTCAAGTTGACTTAAAATATATAAATTGTTATATCAAGGTCGTTTAGTTAGTGAATACAGACTTCGACTTCGCTCAGTCTGACAGTCAGACTGAGCGAAGTCGAAGTCTGTTCTAATCCTGTTACACATTCTTCTATGCTTAACTAAACGACATTTATTTTTTTATTCTAATTTTTATCACACCAAAATGAACTCCGTTCAGCTAAAACCTTATCCTTTTAGATGTTCATCACAACAATGTCATGGATTCGTTATTTCGAATACTGGCAAAAAAAGGCTGCCCCGCAATGAGACAGCCTTTTCAAAAAATATTAACAAAAATTTACTTTACAAATTTCACCACCGCGTTATTCGCTTTTACAAAATACAAACCTTTTGTATAACGGCTAACATCGAAGGTATGCTGTGTTCCAACAACATTAACTTCGTCTATCTTAACACCAACACTGTTGTAAATGGCTACAATCGCATTAGGAGTTGTTAGATTAATGTGCAATTTGTCCGATGCCGGATTTGGATATACTTTAAACGACTGCATACTGTTTTGATTAATTGCAGTTGGTAATAATGCCTGATCAGCAACACTAATTAATGACACATCATCTATATATGTAACAATATTGGATAATCCAAGATGAAATACTACTTTTTGGTCTGTACTTTCAATTATTTCATCAAAAAGTACATCAAAAGTGTACTCTGTAGGTACAGTGGTAATATCAAACTTCCATTCACTACGTCCCTCATAAAGTGGCACATTTGCTCTTGGATCACTTGAAGCTCCATACCTTTTGTTACTGTTAGCACCAGTATCTTCAAAGTTAGCAGTAAAACTTCTGGCTGATTCTGCCCATGCCTTGAATTTAAAAACATAAGGAATGTTGGGTAAAGCGGTTAAAGCATTTTGTGAAAATTGGTACCTCCAAATGTCGCTGGCCCCAACAGGAGTATGAACTGAAACACCATCAACAACTTTATGGGCAGGAGAAGCATCAGTCCAACCTCCCCAGATTGCTGCAGTAACACCATCAGCATTTAATACATCAAATTTACCATTCTTAATAATGTTTAAGTCCGCTTCTGTAACAACCTGTCCACTGATTACAACATCTACTGTTTTTACAACAACATCATTTTTAGACTTTGCTGTCACAGTAACAGTTCCGTTGAGTATAGCACTAAGCAATCCGGTGTTGCTTATAGTAGCCCTGGCTGTACTTCCTGCGGCAGGGGCAACACTCCATCTAATTGTTTTGTTGGTCGCATTTTCAGGAAGAACCTGGGCGCCAATTTGCAATGTACCATTGTCTGTAGTTATTGCACCACCGGTAAGAACGATGTCAGCAACATCAATTATTTCACTTTGATCCTCAATGATAAAAATGCTATCTATATAAATCCTTGGAGTTTCCTTACCAACCTGAAAGTTAAATTGCTGGATAGTTGTTTCTTTCATTTTACTAAAGTTGACAACTATTTTGTAAACCGTTGGTACAGTAGTTAACTTAACAGTCCAGGTTTTATCACTCCATTCCGGGGTAGATACAATTGGTTCACTATAAGCATCCCACTGCGCACCATCATTATAAGCATCTTCAAGTACCAATGGTAATGTTCTTTCCTCTGTAGCCCACGCTTTAAACGAAATGATATAATTCAAATCTTTAAGTTCAAACGGAATATTAGTCATTTGCGTCAGTGTATAACTCCAGGGATCAGCAAGAACTGCAGAAGGTCCAAACTCGAGTACACCATCAGTAACTACGGCATCGGCCGGAACCGACCAATCTACAGGTGCACCCGTTGCTGTTAAATTATCAAAATTACCATTCCTTATATAACTTAACTCAAATACAGTAGCTACCTGCCCGGTAATAGAAACTGTAATTTCATTTGATTCGATAAATCCATCACTCGATGTGGCATAAATTTTAACTACTTCGTCAACTACTGGAGTAAGCACTCCGGTAGCACTAATTCTGGCTTTGGCAGCACTTCCATCGGTTCTCACAATAAACCACTTTAATGTTTTAACAGTAGCATCTTCCGGAAGAACTTCAGCAACGATTTGTAAAGTTTGGTTATCTGCTGTAATTGCACCTTCTACACTAAGATTGATTTCATCAACATAAACAGGAGCATCGGCGCCTTCGAATGTAATAAGTCCGGCATCGTCCATATTATTCCATGATTCAGCAATTGTTCCCACATTTGCCCAAACTGCCCTGTGACGCACCGGAGCATTAAGATTACTTGTAACATCGTTGTCACAAATTGTAACGTCAAAACCTAAGGCATTGGATATGTCTGCCGGCCCACCATCACCTGTAATCAATTTTGAGAAAGGTATGTAGTACTCACAAACATAATTAGGATCATCAACCATGAAAGCATAAACAACACCATCAGTCCTTGTGGTTGGTTTGCCAGCCAACAAATCGGCAAGAATGTCGGGAGCAATCTGGTAATGCCCGTTTCCTCCACCATTACCATCTGTCATTGGGCCTTTCCCATCCACCAGATTGTAATTTGTATCAAAGTAAATCTCGGGGTGGTCATATTTGTATCCATCACCAGTGCCCTTAAATCTCGGCACAAAAACATCATCGGTAACCGTTACCAAAATATAAATTCCATCCTCATCATATAACGCGCGCCAGTTTGTTTCACCAGGTGCACCAATAGTTGGTGTTTCACCGGTATAAGGTCTGTCAATGTCATAGACATTAGCTTCATCCCAAACACCATCGTCCTTAACCCCGTCAATAACAGGTTTTACTGTTGTTTTTTTAATTACACCCTCCGGCTGTTGAGCAACAGCTGACGAAATAACGATTAAACCTAAAATTAAAGTAAAAAATCTTCTCATAATCTCTGTTTTTTAATTAATAATTATTATTGATTTAGAAATTTTTAAAACCGTTGCTAAACTTTACATTTTGATTAAACATCGCAATTTACAAAGCTTATATCAAAAATAAAATCAACTTCTTTGTTAAAATTAATCTTACGAATTTAATAATTTAAAATTGATTAAAAAATTATTACAGCGATTAACGACTTTTGAAATTGAAAAAAATTAAGAAAATATTCGCAAAAAAAATTAAGTCGCTTAATTTGTGAGAATTATCCTGCTTCAATTTTCACCAGATATTTTCGAGGTCTGCTGAAGTGTATTTATGGTTGCGTTGAATCCATATTGATTTATGTGAATGCTTTAGCCGCAGATTGTCTTTATTAGAAATTCTGTATAGTAACGAAATTGGAAATAATATCATAAAAAACAACGTTCCCAGTATAATTCTGGAAACAAAAAAATTCAAAATTTCGGCTAATTTGAACCACGCAATGGCAATGTATTTTGCTACAGGTTTTACAAAAATACCTGAAAGCCCAACCGATAGAGCCAGGTATAAAAACACGAAATTCCCGGTAAGCATATATATCACCAGGAATGCTGTGGTTAAAACCAGTCCGGTTTCGAGTATTTTTGTTCTTTCCATAAACTCAAATTAAAATATGGTATAAATAAACGGGGCAATCGCGCTTCCACTGCTTAAAATAATCAGGACTCCAAAAAACAGCAGTATTAGAATCACCGGCAGCAGCCACCACTTTTTCCGCTCTTTCAAATACATCCAAAGGTCTTTTAAAAACTCCATCGCGTGATATTTTTTATTTGCGAATATACCATTTTTAGCTCACCAGTCTGAAAGCATAAATTAATTCAGCCCAATGGCAGCGCCTTGGGTAAAGATATTCAGCAGATCCCCATGCGCACTGTAACTGCAGGTTAATCAGACCATAAATACCTCTCGTCATAATCAATCCCATATTCTTTTAAAAATGCAATTAATTCTTCCTTAAATGTCATCTTTTTGTGAAAAATGAGATGGATATACAATTTAGATAAAGATTGCGCCATGACTTATTTTTTAAGTTGCCCTTTCAGGGCGAAATTATGCATTAATCACCAATTCCCCAAGGCGTTGCCATTGGGCTGAATTAAACTGTCCTTTCAGGACGAATAAACAACGTAAAAAATACAGATTTTATTTTTTAAAATTAGCCCTTATTATAATCAGTCCAACTTAAACTCCTCTCTCCACTTGTCATTATTTTTCCATGCCGGTTGTTCTTTTTTATCGAAAATAAAATCGCCGATTACCAAATAATCCATTTCGGTTCGCATAAAACATTAGTACGCATCTTCAGGGGTGCAAACAATGGGTTCGCCACGCACGTTGAAACTTGTGTTTACAATTAAACCGTACCCCTTGAGTTTTTTAAACTGTTCAATTAATTTCCGGTAGCTCGGATTGGTTTCTTGATGAACTGTTTGAATACGGGCTGAATAGTCGACGTGTGTTAACGACGGAATATCAGATCGTTCAAAATAGAGTCGCTCCATTAACGGCAATTCATAATAATTATCAGGGATTGGATTGATATGTTTTTGCTGCACATTTGCCACAAGTAACATGTATGTAGAAGGTTTTTTGAGTTCAAAATATTCATAAGAATCGTCTGCCAAAACCGACGGCGCGAATGGCCTGAAACTCTTGCGATACTTAATTATCAGGTTTAATTCAAGTTGCATTTCACTATTTCGGGCATCGCCTAAAATACTTCGGTTAGCGAGCGCGCGCGGTCCAAATTCCATTCTGCCCTGAAACCAGCCAACCACGTTACCTTCAGCAATTATTTTGGCCATCCGATCTGATAACTCGTTAAAATCTTCAATTTTTTCGTATTGCGCCTTATATCTCCTTGCAGTATGTTCAATTTCTGCTGATGTAAATTCAGGTCCTAAAAATGAACCGCTCATTGCATCGGGTTGAATAACGTTACGTGCTTTCCCGTAGCCTATGTAATATGCTGCCAGTGCAGCTCCGACTGCACCTTCGGCATCACCTGCTGCTGGCTGAATATATATTTCATCGAATAATCCTGATTTCAGCAATTTACCGTTTCCCACGCAATTCAGGGCCACTCCACCGGCAATACACAGGTTTTTAGAACCAGTGATTCTTTTGGCTTCGGCAGCCATTTTTATTAAAATTTCCTCGGTAACCTGCTGAATGGCCAATGCCAAATTGGAATGGTGCTGCTCAATTTTTCCCTCAAAATCTCGTCGTTTGAATCCAAAAAGCTATTCCCATTGTTTATCGTTAACCATTCGCAATCCGGTTGAATAATTAAAGTATTTCTGGTTTAACTAAACCGAACCGTCATCTTTTATTTCAACCAGCTTTTCTTTAATAATCTGTATAAACCTTTTTACTTCATCGTTTTTTGGTATTCCGCAAGGAGCCAGACCCATTAGTTGATATTCACCCGAATTGACGCGAAATCCCAGATAATAAGTAAATGCTGAATACAACAAACCCACTGAATGTGGAAAATGCAACTCTTTGATGTTGGTAATTGAATTTCCCTTTCCAAAGCAGATGGAAGCAGTAGCCCACTCGCCCACCCCGTCGATGGTTAAAATAGTGGCTTCATCGAATGGAGACGGATAGAAAGCGCTTGCGGCGTGCGACAAATGATGCTCGGGAAAAAGCAATTTCACTTTGTGTTTTTGATATCCGTCAATTTTCCCAAGTTCCTCGTGAATTATTCTTTTCAGAAATAATTTTTCCTTAATCCATACCGGTATTGCAGTTACAAACGATGCAACTCCCTTTGGCGCAAAACCATAATAAGTTTCCAGTAACCGCTCGAATTTCAACAAAGGTTTATCGTAAAAAACAATGGCATCCAAATCCGAAATTTTAAGCACTTCGGAATAAAGACAATATTTAATGGCATTTACCGGGAATGACGAATCCTGTTTTATACGGGTAAACCGCTCTTCCTGTGCGGCTGCAACAATTTTTCCATCAACTACAACGCCGCAACCGAGTCGTGATAAAATGCAGAGACACCTAAAATTTTCAATGGCGGAAAATTAATTGGTTGAAGATAATAACGAATTTAATTGCAGTAATTTTTCGTATTCAGGGTGATGAGATTTTATTTCATCTGCACATTTACGCGCATTTGTGTGGTCATTCCTGGCCAGGTAAATCATTGCAAAATTGTACAAAAACTCCGCGTCGAACTTAAATTGATTATACACCTTACTAAAATAGAAAAATGCCTTCTCGCTGTTTTGCTTACCGAGGTAAATTTCTCCAATCATCCGGTTGGCAATATGTGAGTCATAAATTTGCAGCGAAGTTTCAAGTATTGCCAAAGCCTCGTTTGGTCTGTTTTCCAGAATCAAATTTTTTGCTGTTTCAACCTGCTCCCTGGTTTGAAAAGGAATGTATTGTGTGTATGAATATGTTTTAGGTGGTACAAGCAGGTATTTTTCAGCTTTTACACGTTTAAGCTCGGTAGCTGCCGCTTTTGCCTTTTCCTTTTGATTGCTGTATACAAAGGCAATATAGGATTTTACCAAAACGATTAATTTTTTATCATCGGCTATCAAAGGAAATGCTCTTTCGAAATTGATGATGGCATTATTATAATCACCCATAAAGAAATAAATTTCGCCAATTTTGAAGAGGGCAAAACCCGACTCCTCATATTCCAGCGATTTTTGAAAATACTTTAAAGCCAATGGCAAATCAGCAAGTTGTATCAGGCTAGTGGCTGCATCTCGGTAATTAACTGCAATATAGGGATTTGTTCGAATTAGGGCTTCATATTCCTTGAACGCCAAAAAAATCTGACTTGTTTTCTCATATCTCTCAGCCAAATCCAATCGCACTTCGGCAAGGGTTAATTTTTTATTTTTTAACGCTGAAAATGCAAGTGAATCAAGATTGGAGGTGGGACGGTGCTGCAATAAATAATTGACTTCGGTCTCGCCCATCTTTACAAAAGGCCAGTTTCCTTTTAATGTTTGGATCCGATGATGAGCAGCAATTGAATCAAGTGACGTATATCCATAATTTAGTTTACGATATGCAAAAGAGTACGCCTTCTCTTCGTTTTTAACATCAATTAAGCCCGACTTCACTATTTCAGCAAAAAAAGCATCAGCCATTAAAAAATTACCGTCAATATTCGGATGCACATGCTCGGTCATTAAATTATTGCCAATCAATTTATTTGGCGAATTATTCTGAAAAACTGACAACATTGGTACATGATTAACCTTATACTCTTCAACCAACTCATTTACAATCCGGTTGATATCTTCGCTTGCCCTGAAACGGATACAATCCAAATCTTTTGCTTTGTAATATAATTTAAGTGCAGTATCAAAATCTCCGCTTTTTTCTGCCTGCTGTGCTTTTTTGTAAACTTCGGCTGCACCTTCAAGTTCATCGGTGGCAATTGAATTAAAAGGCTCCATGCCATTGATATTACAAACAAGATCACTAATAAATACGGGTACCTTTTTATTACCGGCTTTTTTCAATATGTCACCCATATTTTGTTTGTATCGTTCCATGGCAATTTTATATTCGTCGCTGCCAAGTAAAATATCTTTGTTGGCCACCATTCGTTTCATTAAAGTGCCGTGAACTTCATCCTTACTATTGGTTGCCATTTTTTGTGAAAACCCACTGATAATATTTCGAACCAACTGGTAAGTTTTCAAATCCATTAGTGTGATGTGCAACCTTGTTAAACCTCGATTTCTGCTCATGGTTTCGTTTGATCCAATTCCAAAAGCCCCGTAGAATTCATTGTGTCCGGCATAAATTAGAATTGCATTGGGTTTGTATTTTAAAATCTGATCGGTAAAATCTAACAATGTAAAGCTATTTATTGCTGTAATTGCCGTATTTACAACTTCAATTTTTTTACCGGGATAAGCATCTTCAAGTTGCTGATGCAATATGCGCGAAAACATTAAATTGCGTTCATAGGGAAAACCAAAAACGGTAGAACTTCCCATTACAAAAATCCGGAATGTATTTTCGGGTTTATCTGTTAAGAAAATATCGTTGGCAGGAGCTGTGTTTTCAAATTTCTGAAAATATTTTTTGCCTACTTCCGGATTTACCATCATGTATTTTTCATATCCCTGGGTCGGATTTTTAATGAATAAACTCAAATTATCGCCATACCCTGTTACACGCAATACTCCCTCGAATACAATCAGAATAAAAACGGGAATAACTACCGTAATCAACTTAAAAACAAGATTTTGATTTGGCGCTTTATTCTTTTTAACAACTTTTGGTTTATTCATTTTACAGGCATGATAATAAAGGCCGAAATCTAAGAATTCTATCTCGCATGACAAAAAATTGGATTGAATTTATTCAGTTTCCGCGGAAAACAACGGACCAACCTTGTGATGAATAAATTTTTTCAAAATGAATGGTAGATTTGAATGTCATTTAATTTACCTGTATCCTTAAAATTGTTTCTATTTTTGTTGTTATCATGTAAATGAAGGTTTTAAGAATAACAAATACTTACCGATGAGTAAAACTATATTTAACACAATCTTTTTTTTCATTCTTTTATTTAGCATCAATATTTCTGCACAAACCCAAGTATTTGTAGACTGGAATTCGCAATGGTCGTATTTCAAGGGAACCAAGGAACCTTCTCAGCCGAATAATTTATGCTGAATATCATGGATGGGAATGGGAACGACCTTCCAATATTGAACTTATAAATCCAGATGGCAGCCCGGGTTTTAAAATTGATGCCGGAATCAGGATATGGGGAGGCTGGAGCAGACACGACGATTATCCGAAACACGCATTCCGCCTGTTTTTCAGGTCTGAATATGGTGCAGGGAAATTGGATTTTCCTTTATTTGGAGATGAAGGTGTCAGCGAATTCGACAAGGTTGATCTGCGAACTTCACAGAATTACTCGTGGACCAATGGGGGCGGTCAGTCAATTCACAATACCATGAACCGTGATGTATTTTTGCGCGATACACAAAGGGATATGAAGTCGGCATATACCCGAAGCCGTTACTATCATCTTTACCTGAATGGATTATACTCGGGCGTATTTCAAACACAGGAACGGGCAAAATCAAATTTTGCCGAATCGTATTTTGGTGGCAAAAAAGAAGATTACGATGTGATAAAAGTTGACATCGGCGACAACTTTAACCTATATGAAATTGAAGCTACCGATGGAAATACCGATTCGTGGCTGGCAATCTGGAATATTTACCGGCAGCAACCACCATTTTTTACGTTCTTTCAAATAGTTCCAAAGGTCTTTTAAAAATTCCATTTTTAATTTTTTACCAATGCGAATATACCTAATTCGATGCGCTTTTTTCAGCTTCTGCTTTCATTTTTTCGTTGGCGGTTATCTAACAACTCTTCCCAACTTTATACTATCCTCAGGATGCTCACGTGCATAATTGTATCCGAAATAAACAAAATAAGTAAAACTCGTTATTAATCCTTATTTTTGTCACCCTAATATTAAAAGCTATGGCACAGAAACCTTCTATTCCCAAAGGAACCCGCGATTTTTCACCGGCTGAAATGGTGAAACGAAATTATATTTTCGAAACGATTAAAGAAGTTTTCCGGTTGTACGGATTTCAGCCCATTGAAACTCCTGCAATGGAAAATCTGTCAACTTTAATGGGGAAATATGGCGAGGAAGGCGATAAACTTTTATTTAAAATTCTGAATTCGGGGGATTTTATTTCAAATGTTTCCGACGAACTTTTAAGTGAAAAAAATTCGGTTAAACTGACTTCCAAAATCTCTGAAAAGGGTTTACGTTATGACCTCACCGTGCCAACCGCACGTTTTGTTGTTCAATACCAAAACGACATCACTTTTCCTTTTAAGCGCTACCAGATTCAACCGGTTTGGCGCGCCGACCGGCCACAGAAAGGACGTTACCGCGAGTTTTACCAGTGCGATGTGGATGTGATCGGTAGTAACAGTTTGCTCAATGAAGTGGAGCTTGTTCAAATCATAGATGATGTTTTTACCCGGTTAAAAATCAATACCGTGGTTAAAATCAATAACCGTAAAATTCTTTCGGGTATTGTAGAAGTCATTGGCGAAAACAGCCGCATTACGGATATTACAGTTGCAATTGACAAATTGGATAAAATTGGCCTTGAAAAAGTAAATGCTGAGTTAGCCGATA
>Ga0351900_1064_pt1 | contig 31954 bp, 16 predicted proteins | sample BONcelHT113001D3_FD_205827 | JGI IMG/M metagenome (GOLD analysis project Ga0351900, IMG submission 205827) | Enriched cells from coal bed in the Powder River Basin, Montana, United States - BONCAT cells T11 rep1 HSBNCT.T11.300.1.D3 ...
AATCAACCTGCTTCCTGAAAATTATCTGAACGAACCGGTTTTTGGTGAACTGGCTAAAATGCTTTCGGAAAAACCTGTTCTGAAAAAGCAGAAGAAAGTGGTTCTGAATAAAACTGCGTTGGAATTTAAAGTTTATGGTGAAGAAAATATAGATGCTGAAACTTTACGCCAAATGGAAACAGCGATGAAACTTCCCATTTCGGTAAAAGGGGCGCTGATGCCCGATGCACATGTTGGATACGGTTTGCCCATTGGTGGTGTTTTGGCAACTTATAATGCAGTAATTCCCTATGGTGTTGGAATGGATATTGGTTGCCGGATGTGTTTGTCGGTGTTCCCGATATCGTCGAAAAAAATTGACGGTGAACGCGACCGCATCAAAAATATCCTGATGAATGAAACCCGTTTTGGACTTGCTGAATTCAAAGATGCACAGGACCACGAAATTCTGGAACGAAAGGAGTTCAGCGAAATCAAATTTCTGAAAAGCCTTCAGAAAAAGTTTGCTGAACAGTTGGGCTCTTCAGGTCACGGCAACCATTTTGTGGATGTTGGTTTTGTTGAAATTGCTGAATTTTCATCACGAATAAATATTCAGCCCGGACAATATTTTGCAGTATTGAGCCACTCCGGTTCGCGTAATTTTGGATCCGAAGTTTGCAAGCATTACACCCAAATTGCAAAGGATAAACTTGAATTGTCGGGAGAATCAGCGCGGCTGGCCTGGCTTGACCTCGATTCGGAAGAAGGTCAGGAATACTGGGCTGCCATGCAACTGGCCGGTGATTATTCACATGCCAACCACCGCATCATTCACCATCGTCTGTCAAAAGCCTTTGGTGAAAAACCGGTTGCCATTATCGAAAACCACCACAATTTTGCATGGAAAGAAAAACTGGCCGATGGTGAAGAAATTATCATTCACCGGAAAGGTGCAACCCCGGCGGGAATTGGAGATGTTGGAATTATTCCGGGAACAATGGCTTCGCCGGCATATATTGTGGCCGGAAAAGGGAACGAAGATTCAATGCAATCTGCTGCACATGGCGCCGGACGGTTAATGTCGCGCAATGCAGCCAAACAGACTTTTACCGAAAGCCAGATGAAAAAATATTTGCACGAACAAGGTGTTGAACTGATTGGCGGTGGCACCGATGAATCGCCATTTGCATACAAAGACATCAGCGAAGTGATGAAACACCAGAAAGATTTGGTAGAAGTGCTGGGCGTATTTCATCCTCGAATTGTGAGGATGGAATAAAGAAAATGTATTATTTCTGCCTGTAAACCTTCACGTAATCAATGTAATACTTCTGCGGAAAAATAGTTTCGTCAACACCGTTCCGTGCGCCCCAGCCGCCGCCAACAGCAAAATTAATGAGCAGGTAATGTGGTTTGTCGAACGGCCATACATCATTACCGGTTCCTTCATTTTTAAACGAAAAATAGAGTATGTTATTCAGGTAAAAATCCATGTGGTCTTCGAACCATTCAACCGCGTAAATATTAAAGTTTTCATAAGGTTTTTCAGCGGTGATTTTATTTCCCTTGTTGGTGCCTTTTACATGGTTGTAGGCCTTTGTGTGTACGTTGGCATGAATCACATCGGGTTCATAACCTACGTTTTCCATGATATCAATTTCGCCGCAGGCAGGCCAACCAGTTCCTTCATTAAAAACGTCCCCAAGCATCCAGATGGCAGGCCAGGTGCCAACTCCTGCGGGAAGTTTGGCTTTTACTTCAATTCGTCCGTACAGAATGCTTTTATTTCCGTAGGTATTAATACTGGCTGCCGTTATTTTATGGCCATTCCAGTTGTCCATTCTTGCCTCAATCACAAGGTTTCCGTTTTCAACCCGCGCATTTTCCAATCTTTCCTTTGTGTAATACTGCGCTTCATTGTTACGGATATAGCCTTCCTCGTAATTCCAGATTCTCTGGTCGGGCAGTCCGTCAACATCAAAATTATCTTCCCAAACCAGTTCCCAATTCGACGGTGCTTTTTTTGATGATTTACTTTCCTTTTCAGCAGTTGAATTCAGTTTATTGCCGGATACAACAAATGACATTAAAAATAAAACAGAAATCAATGAGTACTTCATGACATTGGATTTTTTTGGTTCAGCCCAAATATATCTTTTTTAACTGATTTTTAAATATGAATGAAATGATTCTTCAAAAAACATTTTTCAGTTTCAGAATGTTACTTTCGCAGCAAATTTCTGATAATGAAGATTAAAGTTCATCCAAAAGCCAAAGCGCTGATTTTCGATTTAGACGGAACCCTTTCCGACTCACTCCCTGTGCATATAGCAACATGGAATATTGTTGGCGAAAAATACGGGTTCACATTCGACCCACAGATTATAGTTGAAATGACCGGCCGGCCAACCATTGAATTTGCCGAAAGAGTTGTTGAACAGTATGGTTTGAACGCCGATCCCCATGAATTGGTTCGTATAAAGCAGCAGTCGTTTTGGTCGATGGCACATTTACTTAGTCCGATTGATGAAGTGGTTTCGATAGTTAAAGAATATTACGGAAAACTTCCGATGAGTGTTGGTACCGGCGCCGGCAGAAAAAGTGCGATGGTTCAGCTCGAAACGCTTGATTTGCTTCGTTATTTTGAAGCAGTCGTTTCGGCTGACGATGTAAAAAAACACAAACCTCAACCCGAAACTTTTTTGGAATGTGCGCGTTTGATGGGCGTTGAACCACAATTTTGCCAGGTTTTTGAAGATGGTGTTCTTGGAATTGAAGCCGCCGAAAAAGCAGGCATGATGGTTACCGACATACGTCCTTTTATCAATTATGGCGAGTGGGCGCTGACACCGCAACCAACAGAGTAGTTTCAATATGGGGCATTTTATTCCCGCTATAGAAACTGTACTGCCACTTTTTCTTGTAATTTTTGCAGGGGCGCTGTTTTCACGCACAAAGGCATGTTCAGGTCATTGGGTCGATATTTTAAACAAGTACGCGCTGTACATTGGGTTTCCGGCATTGATTATTTCCTCGCTAATGCAGCTCGAAATCGAAAAACATGCTTTCAGCAACCTGATTTTACTGAATTCGGCAAATATCCTGGTTTGTACCCTGCTGGCTTTCCCGATTGCGCGGATTTTCAGGTTGCGCGAATCTGTTAAAAGAAGCCTGTTTCTGATTTTGCCTTTCACCAACAATGCCTACCTTGGGATGCCCATTCTGCAAAATGCGTACGGCGAAGAGATACTTCCGGTGGCGGCGGTTATATCGTCGGTCTATCTTTTCTGGATGTTTACGCTCACCATTATTTTACTCGAAAGTTCGGGCGAAAACAAAACACATCCCAAAAAACTAATTGTTAACCTGTTGCAAAACCCCATGCTGGTTTCGGTAATTATTGGGTTTTTAATCGTTGTTTTTCAGGTTAAAATGCCGGTTTACATCGGGAAAACCTTACATCTATTTGCCGGCTCGGTCACTGCAGTTGTGCTGTTTTCGATAGGAATTTTTATGGGGATGCATAAAATCGGAAATATCACGAAATGGTCGCGGGTAGCGGCGATTGCACTTTTTACTATGCTTATTTTGCCCGTTGTATTTTACATGGCAATCCGTTCAGCCAATATCAGCGCCGAACAACTGAAGGCAACCATCATCGACGCTGCCATGCCGCTGGGATTAACTCCATACGCGCTTTCGGTGCAATATAACCTCGAAACCACCCTGATTGCAAGAATCGTTGTGTTTGGCACAATCATTTCGGTTATCACAATTCCTTTGTGGATGATTTGGGTGGGGTGAAAAAAAACCGGAGTTTGCACCCCGGTTTCTTTCCAATTATTCTTTAATAATCTTTTTAATTTGTTCTGACTTTCCCTGCCGTAACCTGACAAAGTAGATTCCTGATTCAAATTCCTTCACCGAAAGTATATTTTCAACTCCCGGGGACACCTGAACAGTCTTTATTACCTTCCCGGTAATGTTGATAATACTGATTTCAGCAATGCCATTTCCATCCGGAACATTAACATACAAATGGTTTTGAACCGGATTTGGATACAATCTGAAGATCATATTCCTGTTTTGGTCGCCAATGGCGGTTGGAAATGATACTTCCAGTTTAAAAACCACATATTCCTTTAAACCTCCACTGTCGGTGGCAGTGAGTTTCAGATTGTAAACACCCCGCTCATCTCCCGGTGGATTACCTGAAACGGATAGGGTAGCAGGATTAAATATCAGCCAGCCAGGCAGAGCTGAATTATTTTCCATTGAAAGTTGAAAGGTGAGTTTATCATCAGCATCCGGATCGGTAATAAACCCGTCAACAGTAATTGTGTTTTCCTTTCCTGTATAAAAATATTGCGTTCCCGGAATTTGTTTTATTTCAGGGGCATCGTTTATATTCAATACGGAAACAGAAATTGTCTGCAAAGTTTCCTTGCTGCCATCGCTAACTTTAATTACAAATTTGTGATCTCCTACATCTTTATTTTTCGGTACTCCCGATAATAACCCATTATTTACATTAAAAGTGAGCCAATCGGGTAATCCTTCAAAACTAATTACAAGTTTATCACCCTCTTTATCTTCAACCTGAACAGGATAAACATAAACCTGATTTTGAACTGCAAAAGCAACAGGTTTTGAGGTAAACTGAGGTGGATTATTGATGTCAACCACCTGAAAACTCCATTCCTTTGAAAAACTTGCCCCACTCCGGTCGGTAACAGCTACAAGGATTTTGAATTTATCCTTCCCAATCTTACTGATTTTTTCTTTTAACACCAGAGAATCACCTTTTATGGTGAACAGGAAATTTCCTTCGTCATTGATTCCATTTCCCGTTTTTAAACTGAAAATATGAACATCGCCAACATCTTCGTCTTCAACACTTAACCGCGCAACCATTTTACCAACAACTGCCGATTCGCTGATTGTACCGGCAGAAAGTGAAATGCCGGTCGGTGGATCGTTTTGGTCAGATACGCTGATATCAAACGTGGTTTGTTTTGAGATACCATTGTTGTTGGCAACCTGAATGTTAACCTTGTATTGCGGTTTTACCTCAAAATTAAGCGCTTTTTTTACGTACAGTTTATCGCCCAGAAGATAGAAAATTTGGTTATCAGCTCCTGTAATATTTACCAAACTAAAGGTATAACTGTTTCCCAGATAATCTGATTCGGCGGAAAGTTCGCCAACCAGAACTGAATCTTTATTCTCAGCTACTGTTGTGCTTGAAAGCATAATCTTTGTCGATGTATCGGCTCCTTTTGAAATGGAGACCCAATAATAAACCGGCGCCCCCACCAGCGGAACAATTTTGTACTGTACCGAATGTCGAAAATCATTCACACTGGTTCCGCTTACCTGCAGAGCATCGTCAACATAAGCTTTCGCGCCATCGGAAAGTGTAAAAACCGGAGCGATATAACCTAAATCTCCTGTAACTTTCTGTGTTAACGAAATCATGTTGGTTCCAATGCTTGTGTATCCCTCCTGGTCGGGAATGGTAAAAGTGAGGAATTTTGCCTCGTAAATTTTTGTTACTACTGAGAATTCATGCGGACTCCTAACCGAACCCACAATTCCGTTTATGGAAAAACTGATGGTTGAGCCAACATCATATTCCTTATTCTCACTGGCATCAAATACTTTAAAACTTATTGAACCCGTTGGATTGTTGCTGTAAATCATCAGAAAAACAAAGTAATCTTTCATAGTACTTTGATATTTTACATTCACAACTCCGCAACATTTTTCGTCAATAAATGCAGCGATTATGTCATTTTGATCGACTGAAACAGCGCCGTCAATCACGATTTTTCCTGTCACCGTCATCGAATAATCATACAAATTGGGGCTTACTGACCATGAAGGCTGGGCAACCGCGGCAATTTCAAAGCAAGTGAAAGTAACGGCAGTAAGTAATAATTTAAAAATTTGTGCTTTCATTTTACTTAGTTTTTGAAATTTTTACTGTTTCTACTGTATCTCCTGAAATAAACCGTATGTAATAAATACCTGCCGAAACATTTTTACCCATCTGATTATTTCCATCCCAAACTGCAGTATTTATTCCACTTACTGCGTATCCGTTATAAATACTTTTAACCACCGAACCTGTGGCATTTACCACATCGATGGTTACAGACCCGCTGGTTACTGAAAATTCCACATTCACTTGTTCGTCAAACGGGTTTGGGTAACACCTTATAAATGATGTATTATCCAATCCGCCTTCTCCCGTGATGATTGATTTCAGCGTTAAAACCAAAGGTTCGGCTGTGGTTCCGTAAACCGCATCGGCAATAAACGGAACTGTTTCGGCAATTGAATATGAATTTCCGGTAAGTCCATTGTATAACCTGAAACCTACCAATTGCCCGTTTTCGCTGTTGCTTACGGTTAAAAAGAAGGGCTCATACCCAATACCGGTACTGTTTAAAGGAGAACTGAATCCGCGGCAATTGTTGTTGATGAAACTTCCCAATACCATATTACTGTTTACCTTTAGTTCAGGCATTTCAGTAACATCCAAACGGGCAACTACAGAGATGTTTCCTTCATATTCTGCAAGATTGCTGTCCCAACCTAACGGAGGCGAAACTTCAACCGGCATTTTTGCCCCTTTAAAAACAGTATTGTTTGGATAAGTTAATGTACCATTATTCTTCACTTTCAGCATATAACCAAATCCGGGCTGCATCATTTCCAATGTACCAACCCAACCCACACGATCATCAAACATCGAGAAGGCATACTGGCTTTTTATGATATCAGAATTAACCGCCCCATACAACCTCAACGCATCGTTTACATCCATCGATAAATCGGGTAAATAACCAACCGGGTTCCAGCCTGGTAACAATGTAATTTGGTTTATTTCAGGTTCTAAATACGTGCCACTGTAAACAATAGTACCTGGTTTGCTTATTTTTATCTGGTACATCCGCTTGTTATCTATTGATTCAAAACTTTCATTATTCCACCCAATCTCATCATCGTAACTGTTATACCCTATTCCATGCGATTTTATCTGGTCATTCTGACCTAGTTCCAAAGAACCAAAAAACGAGTTTAAGTCATGCTGGTTCGAAGCCTTTTTATTAAACGACACCCAATTCCAACCTTTTGCAAGCGGAATGTATTGCCTGAAAAGATTCTTCGCTTCAAACCTTATCGGGTCAGAAGTTGTACCCTTAATTAATTCAGGAAGAAAAGCTAAATCATCTGGAGAAACATCATCAAGTATCTGGCCAGCGCTTGCATCCCATATCCTGAATTCAAGTTCTTCATATTCAGATATATTTTGATCGGGGTTGGTATCATTTCCGTAAACGCTTAAAAATACCAGGTACGAGTCGAACTCCTTAATATAGCGTACATTGGTAACACCGCGTATTAAATCGGAACCTCGTTTAAAAGCAGCCACCATATCAAAAATATCAGTCGATAAAACTCCTTCAATTCTAACACTTCCAACAATGCTCATGCTTTCCTCAAATTCCGAAGGATTAACTTTCCAATCTGGGGGTGTTTTATACACAAAAACTTTTACAGGTAATTTCTCATCATACCCACTTTCGGTGCGAAGCACAATATCTGCATTATATTCACCAATGTTTAAAGCCGGATTAATGGTAAATTTAATTTCCAAAGTTGATTCCGGATTTATAGTTCCGCTTGATGGGATTGCAGTTAACCATACCGGCACATTTCCCAGGGTAAAGCCTATTTGTTGACCGCCAGTGTTCTTTATTGCAGAAACAAATTCCATCGGTTTGTAGATTTCCTTGGCAAAACTGCGACGTTCATCTTCCCAGCGAACCTGGTTGCGGTGCACGTAGGCTGTCCATGTTTCTCCAAAAGAAGTAAAGTTGGAATACATATCGCTTATTCCTTTATCGATTGTAATTTCCAATATCGATTTTTCATACTTCTGTAAATCCTCGGCCGGATTTATAATAATTCTGTTCCCGGAAACCACGTATTGCACATTTCCAAGATTATCCATTACACGTGGTAATTTTAAATTCGGTGAGTTATCACTATAATTCAAAGAAATATCACTATTGAATAAATCTGACCTGGAAATGAATTCCTTAAGAGAACCAACTCTTGTTAAAATCCCCTGATTATCTTTTACATCTTCAAAAGGAATCAAGGCGAATAATCCCATTTGCATGAAATCCACATTACAATTCATATCTAACTTGATTTGAGTCAGATTCTTCGCCAAAGTCCAGATTCTGACTTCATCAATACTACCATTAAATGAATTCTTGAATTCCTGTACATTGTAGTCATATTGAGCACCTAATATTAATTTTTCTCCCAGTATTCCTTTAAAAACATTGCCCGGAAATTCAGATTGCAGTTCTCCATTAATGTAAACACGTAAATTCCCTCTTCTCCGAACCACAATTGCCAGATGATGCCATTTCTTATTGTCAAGACAATTCTTCGTTGTTAATTTAAATTCTTTGCCTTTACTCGTTAAATACAAGTTTCCATCAGTTTTTGAGAAGATGCCGAATCCTGATTCCGCTATATAATCTGCTACGTTAGGCTTAACCTTATTCGAAACCAAGCACATGGGATTATTAACATTTGAACCTCCTTTAAACCAAAACTCAAGGGTAAAGTCCATTCCAGAGGTGATGGAATCTGTTAGCATCATTTCGAGATGAGAACCTGAATCACCAAAATTCCAGCAATAATTATTAACCGGCACAAACCAATTCGGGATATTTCCCATGTGCCTGTTACCAGATTTATCTTCTGATATTTCCCCAAATGCCTCATCCAAAGGCCAATATCCATAAAGCCCATATTCGGTGCCTATGGGTGAATATTTATTGAAATTTTCAATTTCATATTTTTCGAGCGCTTTACTCCAGATTCTGATTTCATCCATTTTGCCAACAAAACCATTTCCAATTTTTATTTCGCCCGAAGCCAAATAATACTCACCTGATAGCATTTCGTTCAGCTTTTCAACATTATTAAAATAAGCTTTCAGCGTTCCTCCCTGTTTATTGTCTTCAATATTATAAACCAGAGAAAGATTATTCCAATCATCTGTATAATCTGAAATCAGAAAACTTTTTATAATGTTTTTTGAACTGATTTTAATAAATCCTCCCTTAATGACTTGAATACTGAATTTATTATCTCCATCACCCTGTTCAAATAAAGTATAAACAGAACCAGGATTATGGTCTAAAAGGAAAGAAAGTTCAATTGTAAATGATTTATCAATCAAAGAAATTCCAGCGGGTATTCTTGAATAACCAGTCCCACTGTAAACTACTGAACTGCTGTGCCCGACCGTTTCGTTCAGCACAGGCGCAAAAACCCTGACATTTGCGCCAGGTCCATCAGCAATCAATGAACTAACATCTATAGGTTCATTGTATTCAATGCTAATATTGTCGTTAACCGATAAAATACCGTCGGCTGGTTGCGGAATTCCAAAAACCTGTGGTGGTTTGGTGTCTATAATTCCAGATACAGAAGGTGATTCAAATGTTAATCCATTATTGCAAAAAGATTTAGCCCTTATTTCATACATTCCATCACCTGGAAATGTAATTAAATGATTGAAAGTAGATTTTTTTATTTCGATCGAATCTACAGGTTCCTTGATATCAGCACCATTAATGTATATTGCATCTTCGAGTATCCATTTGTTTGAATTTTTTAATTTATATTCGATCCTGACATTGTTAAAACCATCTTCATTTAAATCGTAACCCCCAACTTTAACATTTAGTTTACGATCTTCACCAACTAAAATTGAATTGTTTGCCACCCAGTTATCCAATGGCGACAAAATCTCAACTTTTGTACACGACGGAACAAAGTGGACTTCAATGTCCAACTTATCTACTATATCCGGTACCCAGTTCATGCCACCGGTATATTGGCATGGTGAATGAACCAGTAAGGTAACTTTTGCAGTATCGGAAATACCTCTTGAAACATTTAATATTTTTGTAACAGAGCCAGCGCCGGGCACCCAGATTGTGCGATTAGGAGCTGAACCGTCAATCTTTAAACCTGCACCAGTGGAATTACTTTTTTCATCGACCCGAAGATTATACCACATATCATAATTTGTAGCAGATGAATTATTGATGACAACAGGAATATTTGCCGATCCATTTGATGGAACATTGTAAACAGTGATTTTTTCATCCTTGAACTCGGGATAGTCCATTTGCAACGTTTTTTTGTTTAATTCAATTCTGTTTCCCGATTCATCAAAATGGAAAAATGCCAGTTCCTGATCACTATATGGGCATGAAGTAGCTCCTCCCATTACTGAAAAAATGGGCCCGCGAAATGCCGGAGGTGAAATTTTAATATCTGCCAATGAGTCTTTTTCTTCTAATTTTTTTAAATCATCAATATAAGAATTGTAAAATCCGACAGCACTTTTATAGTCACTTATCATGTTAACAAAATTATATATCGACTTCCCTACACCAAGAAACCCTAAAGCAACTACATCCAGAATACCTCCTCCTTCAAAAGTGGTACCGTCGGAATAATCTCCTTCAAGGGTGGACGGATCGTCATCAATTGTTTTACCACCAAATTCCAAATCTTTTAAACTGTATATGGTTTTATTCGGATCATAAACATTTATACTGTAGTAATCATATACATCTCCATCATCGATAACATACCCCCATTCCTTACTGTTTTCAATTTCACTTTCAGTTTCGGAAGAATATTCGGTTGTGTACTCAACCTTCGAAAAATTTCCAAATCCCGTTTCATTTAATTTAATTCCAAATTCTCTGGATATAGGCACAAGTAATCTTTTTGTATGTTTATCCTTTGTTACAGAGGATGAAGTTTTAACAATTGAACTGCTGTAAGGTCCGCTTCCGGCATCGTAAGAAATATTGTTTTGCTTTGAATTTTTAAAAGCTTCTATCTTTTCTCTTTCATTCCAGTCAATTGCATCGAGCCATCGGGTTATTTGATCATTATATACCCATACCATATCCTTTGAATCTCCCAAATAAGTATATGACCAAATTTTATCTTCATCAAATCCACGATCATCTCCGCAGTAAAACTGTGTAAGTGTATTCTGATAGTTTCGTTTAAAATAGCATTTATTAACATCTTTCCCGTTTTCATTTATTGTTTCTCCTTCGTGGGCAATACCATACCATGGTGTATCTTTTATCTCCGGGTTGATTTGGTATAGAGCTGGATCTTTTAAAAGGTCATTTCGAAGTTTTAGTAAATTCGGAATCATTACATGGGTTAAAAATCCTTGGGAATAGATATACATGGTAGGAACACTGTCAGGCATCATGGAAATGGTATTTACAGTACTAAATTCGTACTTGCCATTATTTCTAATCATTTGCACATCCCGTGCTTCTCCAAAATAAAAATTATTACTTAGTCCAACAAAAACATCGGCAACAGATCCTACCATATTGGGGTTTGAACTTGTCTGAATGCGATCTTTTAAGGTGAAAGTTCTTGTCACATCACCACCTTCTGAATGTTCCGTTTCCAGAGTTATCTCGCCTTTTATTGTATTTACTGTTTCAAACTCCAAATTAGTTGCAATTCCTATACCTATAGTTGTTACAACTTTAAGACCGATAGCAAGATGCATTGATTCATTTTGCGAATCTTTACGATTGATATTGTAACTTCTTTTGTACGAAAGTTTTGAACCTTTTTCAAGGTAGGCATAACTTTTACTCCCCGGAGGATCTCTTAATATTATTTCGGGTTCAACGGGACCTTCGGTAAAAAAGGATGTTCCAAGTAATTCGCTTCCAAGAATATACATTTCATTTCCATTCTTTTCCCAATCTGCAGTTTTGTTATTCACTTTAACCGAAACAGAAAATGAATTGGTAAATGGAGTAACAAAATTGGGTTTCCCGGCTGTAAATTCATAATTGAATATACCCGTGTCAGCCTTTCTTAGTTGATATTCAACTTTCGCTACTGTGGACGAATTATTGTCAATTGTAAAAAGGGCATCATTTGTTTTTACATTGTCCGTGACATTATTATTCTTGTACACTTCAATGGCAGAAATTTTCATATTATAGGTATTGCCCTGTATCAAAACAGGATCATATATCTTCACCTCATCCCTTTCTAATCTGTTAAATTTATTGTCTTCAAAGAAAGGGATTTCCGATTCTCCTATAAACTCTTTACCATCTTTATCGGTTACAGTAATTATTGGGTCTTCCCGGTGCGGGGTATTAATCTTAAAGTGGTAAAAAATACATTCGGTTGGATTTTTAACCGGTTTTTTCGACCAGCTCGAATCGGGTACTTCTGAAAAATTAAAATTGTAATTATTTTCATTGATATCATAATTATTTTCAATTCCATCCAAATTAAATTTTACCGGTGGTACACGAAACCTAAATTCGCCGGTATTTGAATCTGTTTTTATTTGAATCTTTCGTGTGTTTTCATTATAAATAAAATACTTTTCGTTATTTAAATTATTAATCCAATCTGGGTTAAACGACCTGCTGATTGGCAACATACTTAATGTGAAGGTAACCTGTCCAATATTATTTTTCGAGTCACCAAAACCCAAGGGAATGGTATCCTGTGCAGTGCCGCCAACCACCCTGCCAATAACGGTAACCAGGGTTGTGTCTATAAATTGGATGGAAGAATTCAGGTCGTTAACGAAGTTCCATTTTTTATCAGGGTCTTTTTCATCGTATGGAAATTTTCCATCCTTATCAAACATGTGGCCCTCCTTTTCAACGGTAATAATGTGTTTACCTATGGGTACGCTAACTTCAAATTTTCCGTTTGAATTGGTTTTAACCTCTTTATTGTCGGATCCCATTACAGATGCGCCATCAACCAGCACTTTAACATCGGGAACCGGAATGGTGGAGTTTGCAAAATATACAGTACCAAAAGCTTTAAATGACGAATTGTCGATAAAATTGACGCTATTGTGAACAACAGCATCATTGCTAACAAATTTTACAATATTTTCGGGAGTAAACTCGTGCCTGTATTTTTCAGGATAAATGGTATAAAGGTTATTAAAATTTCCGTAAGGAACCCCCTTAATCACGTAATTTCCCTGTTCATTGGTAAATGCAACATTGCCGAACTGATTTTTTCCCGGAATGGTTTTCGACCATTTTATTCCATCACTCAGCGCCAAATGCTGTTCCCTGAATTTCCCGTTTAAATGGCTTGCATCGTATATAACCTTTCCTTTCCCAATATTTGCCGGCCAATAACCAATTAAATTATCTTCATCTCCTGATAAATTGCGATAATAATTGCTTTTTATTTCTTCTGATAACAATGCTTTATCCCAAATTCGTATTTCGTCAACATAGCCATTAAATCCGGATATGTCCACAAATTCACAACCAGTAAAAGATTCAAGTTCAGTTTTAGCCATGAAAATAGTATCATAGGGATATGTGATTATATCGTACAGCGTTGGATCTTTCCAAATATCATCCGTTTTTTCAGCATAAAATATTGTTTCCTCCTTCGTAATGGTTTGCGGCACATATAGTGTTGCAATATCATTTTTAACGGTTAATGAAACATGAAAAAATGAATCAACCTGTTGAGCCAGTTGCAAATCTTTTCCATTCACACTTATTGTTGTTTCGTTTACCACGTATACTTCAAATGTGTCTTCTCCGTTAGGAAAAGATATCAATCGAGGTTCATCTGAAATTTCCTTTAATTTAAAAAATGCCTGAATCGTAAACATATTACCGGGGATTTCAATCAGCCTGATACTTTCATCCTGAGTAACCTCCAGACTAAATGCATTTACGGGATCTTCGGTTTCGGCAATTACTTTAATATCTTTTGCCGGGGCATTATTTGCATAGGTTATTTTGCCCGTTATAGTTGCCGAAGGACTCCGGAATCCATAGCCGGTTATAGGGCTTGATTTCAAAATTGATTCACCATATTTTAGTTCACCGTAAATCTGGTATTCATACAAAACACCTGCCTTACATTCTAAATCGCTGTAAACTTCTTCGTTAGCCGGAACCGACGCAATATTTTGAAAGTCACCTGTAAATCCATATTCCCGGCGTAAAATATTTATATTTTGTGGCTTATAACCTTTAACTTTCCATTCCAGTTTAACCCTGTCGGGAAAGTATCCTTTCGATACCCAAAGAGGGGCATTAAATATTTTACCCTCGTACAAAACATTGTACGGAAAACCAACCTGAAGCAAAGTATCCTTGTATTCATACTTAATTGTATCCTTGTAAAAATAAGGTATGGCAGAACCTACATTGAAAGTATATGACGATTTATCAGCCAGTACTTTCCGGCCTGTAACACTTCCGGTCATCACAGGCGATTTTACCTGAGCTTCCGACCAATGAAACAAGCCCATTATTACTATAAATAACAGTAGCCTTTTCATGACAATTCATTTTATAGATTACTAATATTTAATGATATAAACCACGGATGCGTTTACCGGACGAGATTCATTTCCACCCTTTTCTTGGATTAAAACAGTATGTTCATGACTGCTCAATTCTGTAGCACTAACATAATTTGCTATAGCATTGCCAGAATTCTCAACCTTACCCATGTTATAACCTTCATTATCTACATATTGAATTGGACCATAATCTCCCTGTGCACCGGTATCAAATTTAATACGGTGATAGTGTGCACCACCAGTTGCAGAACCTGTATGATTGTGATTTTTATTTTCATTGGATTGGTAAGAACCAACAGCATCTCCTTTATTCCCACCGCTATATTTGGCAGTTCGAGAGTCTCTGTCTGGATCTACAGTTTCACCTTCAGCTGCCCCTCGCAAAAAATATCCTCTTAAATCAGGCACGCGAAAATTTCCACCTTCTTTCCCCCAAGTATAGCCAATTGCAGTAAATAGTTTACCATAAATGCCTGTAATTGCATATGAAGTTCCATCACAGTATAACCAACCGGTCGGTGGGTTATTGCTTTTTGGCCCAGCAAACGGAACAATTGTTCCGATTGGAACTCCATTTTCTGCTGTTTTTGCATAGGGTACTGTATTGAATTTTTCTTTGTAAATTTCGGTATTGTCAACACTAACTATCAGATCATAGTTATTATTGTCAAAATCCAGTTCTTTAAATTTAACTGTCTCCTTCGAACCAATTGTTGCGCTGAAAACACCAAAATCATCTGTTACCAAACCTTGTGTTTCTACAAACGAACCAATTGTAAATTCTACGTTTATTGTATTATTGATCAATGCATTGCCCAGTTTGTCGCGGGCGATTCCCTGAAAACTGATGCCCTGCTGGGCAAAAAGATGAATACTTAAAAAAAGTACACACAGAAGTAAAAATGCTTTTTTCATGATGATTAATTTTAAATGGTTAATATAATTTGAAAAATTTCTTCCTGCAGATTATTGCACTTATGTTGGATTATTATGCATTTTTGGTTTTTTTTAATTCCTTTCAATTTAATCATAAGCGAAGTCTGAGTCAATGACCGAATTCGGTCATTTTTCAAAATGCTTTTCGAAGTGTTTTCATCATTGTAAATTTTTAAATTGTTTGAATTGAATAATAAATTCCTGATTAAAGTTCTGAAAAGAAGTGTTCCGGGGACTAGTAAAAATTTGCGATAAACTTGCAATTTTTGACGATTTCTTGTAAAATTTTGAAAAAACTTGCAAATTTTTGAACCGGGCGGGTTTGGAATAACATTTTTAAGCGAGGTAAAAATTATATTAATTCAGGTATATAGTAAATACCTTTAGATGTCGGGGACATCAAATGTTTAGTGTTATTAAGCTTGGTTATGGATTCGACCCCATCCGGTCGCATGCATTTGGCCAATCCAATTTTTTAAAAACATGTAAACCCTCCGTGTTTATAAAACTGCAGATCATTAATAAAAAATTGTAACCCGGGGTGTTGCCACCGGGCTAAATTGAAACGGGCTTTCCACCTCTGACCGCACTGAAAGTCCACTTTATTTTAGCCCAACGCATCGCGTTGGGTCATTTTGTCAAATAATTTCTATCGCCCTGAAAGGGCAGTTTAATATTGAAAACAGCAATACTAATACGTTTGCCCTGATTTGACGGCAAGTAAATTACACAAGGTTAAATGCATGTATAAAATGAAAAAGTTCGGCGGCATTTTTAATGTTCAGTTTTTCTCGAATGTGCTTCCGGTGATTGTCTAATGTGTGTTTTGAGATATGTAAATGATTGGAAATTGTATTGCGCGATGTACCGCAACCAATTAAGCGCATGATTTCTTTTTCACGCTGAGTAAGCAAAGCAAAATTATGATAATGCCTGTTTACAAATTCGTTGTCGCCGAAGGTCAGGTTTATTTTTTCGGTGTCAGTGCCAAACAAAGAAACCGGATTTGCAACACTGATAAAACAGTTGAATTTTTCGCAAACCGCAGTAAAAACAATAAAATTATGGCATTCCGATTTTAAGTTTCTCCTTATTTTTTGAAAATACCCTGTAATATCTCTATTTTCGCCTGATTTATGATGATGAACTATTTCATGAATTGTTTTTTTCCAGGTATCCATGTGAAAGTGATCTGTAATAAACCCGAATCCCTGCTTTGCAATTTCCGGCGAAGTTTTGTTAAAAAAAGCCTCCATGTTTCTATCAACGAAGATTAAACCAAAATCATCGAAGTGATTAAAATGGATATAACCGGGAATGATATCAGCAACCTCTTCCATACTCAGATTGTGTTTTTTTATCTGGGTTTCCAGGAAGCGCCAACTATTAAAATAATGCGACTCAATTGATATGTGCTCTGCAGGATACAAATTACTGATTAGTTGAATTTTGCGTTCAATTTACAAAAATTTATCCATGCATTTTATACCATACCCTGCCGAATTAAAAAAAATGTTGAAAAACATATCTTATCATTTAATAGCTGATTTACTCACTGTAATTTAAATCCATTCCGTTAAGTTTCCCAATAAACACCACCACCGATTTTGTTTCACCCAAAATCAAATCCCCTTCCACCAGTTCAAAACTCCCACCCACTCCCTGCAAAATGTATTCATAAGGTTCGTTTTCGAAACAAAGGATTCCTTTTACGCGGTAAATTTCGGTTTTGTATAAATCGAGTGTATAGGAAAGCCATTCGGTAAATTGCTGTTTATTAAGTGGCTGGTTAAATTGAAGTGTTTTTGTTGAAAGATTGGTGTGGGAATTTGAAAATGTGGCAAAATTGAATTCAGTTTTTGGTTTTTGAAGGAATGAATTCACCCCCAACCCCCTGGAGGGGGCAAAAGAATTTGCAAATTGAATTTCAGCAAAAGGATTGATTATTTTGAGGTTTTCTTTGAATGTCTCTTTTTGAATCTCAGAAAGTTGTTCTGATTTACTCACCAAAATCAAATCGGCAACAACAATTTGTTTTATTGTGATTTCCTTTTCAGGGGAATTGTCAAAATTAATTGCGTCAACCAAACAAACCGTTCCGTTAAACTGATAAATGGTTTGCAGGTTTTCATCCCTGAAAAAAGGTCGGATTACAGGAGCAGGGTCTGCAACTCCGGTGGTTTCAATCAGCAGGTGTTCAACATTGGGGAATCGTTCGGCCAGTTCCTGTAAAACCAGTTCAAATTCATCGGAAATGGTGCAGCAAATGCAGCCCTGTTTGAGTTCGAACATCTGGCTGGCATCAACGCCTTTTATCAGTTTTGTATCAATGGAAACATCGCCAAATTCGTTTTCCACCAAAGCGAATTGTATATCAGGATATTTTTTTAAAACCGAATTGATAAAAGTGGTTTTTCCTGCGCCCAGAAACCCTGTGATTATTGTGACTGATATTTTACTTGTGCGGTTCATCGGTTCAAAAATAATATTTCAATTCTGAATTGTCATTTGTCCATAAACAGTTCTTCGCCGCCTTACCAATTTAAAGTGACATCGACGCAAGTCCTGCCGGCCAGAAAGGCTTTAATTGCAAAATATGAATTGAACAAGGAATAAGAAATCAGGAAATTTCTTTTTTCCGTTTGATTTTTGTACTCCCAATCCCCCTGAATCCCTCTTTGAATTGGTGTTTGTACTCTAAAACATATTGATTTTCAAAAGGACGAACTCCGATATTCAATATCAACAAACAGGTTATAAAAAGAATTTACAACGAATTTTCCTTTATAAAATCAATGATTTCCTGTTGGTAGCCAAATGCCATTCCAACAACCGTATCGGCTGCGCCGTAATACACAGCAATTTTTTCGCCATCGCTTAATGCCGCGCAGGGAAAAAGCACGTTCGGTACATCGCCGGTAAGTTCGTAAAGTTCGGCTGGCGCCAGTAAGTACGGTTGTGTGCGGTACAACACTTTTGCAGGATTCTCTAAATCGAGCAAAACTGCTCCCATCGAATAGCGGAACCCGTTGCAGGTGTTAATTACACCGTGGTAAAATTCAAGCCAGCCATCGGTAGTTTTAATCGGCACCGAACCTGCCCCGATTTTAGTACACTGCCAGGCGCTTTTTTCAAAAGGGGTAACTTTCATTACACAGCGGTGCTCACCCCAGAATTTCATGTCGGGACTGTAACTGATGTAAATATCGCCAAAAGGTGTGTGCCCGTTATCGCTTGGGCGGCTTAACATGGCATATTTTCCGTTAATTTTTTCGGGGAATAAAACACCGTTTCTGTTGAATGGCAGAAATGCATTTTCGCATTGGTGAAAAGTTTTAAAATCGAAAGTATATGCAATTCCGATGGTCGGGCCATGGTAACCGTTGCACCAGGTAACCCAGAAACGGTCTTCAATAAAGGTAACGCGCGGGTCGTATTTGTAATCCGATTCAATCATTTCTGTATTTCCCGGAACCATTTGAATCGGGTCGTGATTAATGTTCCAGTTGATGCCATCTTTGCTGAATCCTGCAAAAATATTCATTTGCACAGCTTTGTTGTCGCAGCGGAAAACACCCGCGAAACCATCTTCAAAAGGCACAACCGCACTGTTGAAAATACTGTTTGACGAAGGAATGTGGTAGCGGCCAATCACCGGATTGTGCGAGTACCGCCACATTACGTCAGTTGAACCTTTCGGGCGTTCTTCAAAGGGAATTGTTGTTTTTGTTTTCATATTAAAATGAGTTATTTGTTTATAAATTTTATCAGAATATTTTGACGTTGTCAGGTGCTTTGCACGCTGACAAGTCTTTTTAACAGCCAACGACCTGACAGCGTCCATAGACCTTTCAGCGTCAACTATTCTATATTTTTTGCAGCATCATCAATCTCTTTTTGTTCTTTATTATCAGGATAACCAAAAGGTACAAACCAGGCAGCTAAAAATGCCGGAATGGTTGCCACCAGTACCCATATAAAGAATATTTTGTATCCCAGCATATCGCTGAAAAGTCCGCTGAGCATGGAAGGGATCATAAATCCCAGGTTCATAATTCCGGTGGCAAAAGCGTAGTGGGCCATTTGGTATTTTCCGGGAGCAACCTGCTGCATCATAAATAACATGAGTCCCACAAAACCAAATCCGTAACCAAAATACTCAAGTACAACGGCAGACCCGATAACATAAACACTGTCGGGTTGGTAAACAGCCAAAACGGCATAAACCGCAAACGGAATATTAAAAGCAGCTACAAGGTACATCAAAGCTTTTTTTAATCCGGTTTTTGCAATAAAATAACCGCCAAGAATTGAACCCGTTACAAAGGCTACTGTTCCGAATGTGCCGTAAATTACACCAATTTGTGTGGTCGATAATCCCAAACCACCTTCGGCAACAGCAGCTTTAAAGAACAATGGCGCTATTTTTATGGCAAACCCTTCGGCAAAACGGTACAGAATGATAAAGGCAATATACCAGTAAATGTATTTTTTCTGAAAAAAGGTTTTCAGAACATCCCAAAGGGTTTCAAATCCATCTTTTAATGAAGTAACATTTGTTGTGGTTGTTCCTCCTCTGGGCAACATGCGCGAGTGATAAACACCAACAAGAATCATCACTGCGCCAATGCCCATCATCACTGCAATCCAGGCATTTACAACACCTATTTTTTCTTCAAGTATCCCTGCCAGCGTAACAAATCCGCCATACGCCACCAGTTTGCCAATGTTATAAGATGCTCCCTGCCATCCGATATATTCGGCCTGAAGTTTTGGTGAAAGCACATTCAGATAAACTCCGTCGGTGGCAATGTCATTGGTTGCCCCACTAAAGGCAATGATTCCAAGCAAAGCAATTGAATAAGTAAAAAAGTTGGGAAACGGTAACGATAAAGCTACCAGTGCAAAAGTAATTCCGGTAACAAACTGCGATGTAACCACAAAAAACTTTTTTGATTTAAACATCTCCAGTACCGGGCTCCACAAAGGTTTCAGTGTCCAGGGAATCATAATCAGCGAAGTCCAGAAAGCAATTTGAGTGTCTGAAACTCCCATGTTTTTGTACATAATCGCCGTTGACTGCGCTAACACCACAAAAGGCAAACCCATTGCAAAATAGGCGGTTGGCACCCAAAAAACAGGCTTTATTTGATTTGTTTTTTCGTTTGACATTTATTTTTTGTTTCTACCCGATGGGCATTATTTTTTAATTTCGAATTAAACCCCGAAAATACACTAATTTATTTTTTTAGGATAAATCAGCGCCATTTTTAATTTTTTTTAAAAAGTATAGATTTGAACATGTGCAGAATCCTTAAATTTGGCAGTAAAAATTGATATATTATGAAGAAGTTCTTTTTTATCCCTGTTTTATTTGTTGCTGTTTCATTTTTGTTTTCCGGTTGTAATTCGCAACAAAAAAGCAAAGCTGAAAATCAAACTGTTAAATCCGAAAAAAAATATATGGTTGTGGCTTACGTAGCCGGTTACCGCGAATTTGATTTTTCAACCATCGATGTTTCCGGAATAACGCATATCAACTATGCTTTTGCAAATATCCGCGACGGTGAAGTAGTTTTCGATACCACTAAAATTGATGGTGTTGTGCCCAATGCCGGTGATATTGTAGAATTAAACAGCCTGAAAGTAAGTAAACCCGATTTAAAAGTTCTGGTATCGGTGGGTGGCTGGACATGGTCGGGAGGTTTTTCCGATGCTGCGTTAACTGAAGAATCGCGGGCAAAATTTGCAAAAAGTTGTGCGGCTTTTGTAAAGGAATTCAAACTCGACGGAATTGATCTCGACTGGGAATATCCCAATCAGCCGGGCGCCGGAAATATTCATCGCCCCGAAGATGTGCAGAATTTTACACTGATGTTGAAAGAGGTTCGCGAAGAACTTGATTTGATGGCTGAAAACGAAGGGAAAGGAAATCACTACCTGCTTGCCATTGCAACCGGCGCCGACGAGGCTTTTGTGCAAAATACAGAGCTGGGTGAATTGCATAAATACATCGATTTTCTGAATATTATGACCTACGATTTTTACAATGGCTGGCACAATGTAAACGGGCATCACAGTAATTATTTGCCATCTGCTCAACCCGAAATGGATAAAAACAGCGTAGTAAATGCTGTTGAAATGCATGTAAATGCCGGTTTTCCGGTTGAAAAAATCAACCTGGGAATTCCGTTTTACGGGCGAATCTGGAAGGGTGTAAAAGCTGAATCCGACAAGATTCTTTTCAATACAGCCGAAACCGTTGGAATGGGAATTGACTATGTTGATTTCTTTCAGAACATTAATGCAAATGGATTTACCCGTTACTGGGACGACACTGCAAAAGCGCCATATTTGTGGAATCCGGCAGAGAAAACTTTTATTTCGTACGAAGACGAGGAATCAATCAAACTTAAAATTGAATACCTTAAAAAACGGGGACTTGCGGGTGTAATGTTTTGGGAATACAGCGCCGACCACGACAAAAAACTGCTGAATGCGGTAGTTGAAAATTTGCGATAAACAGAGGTTACATTTTAAGGAATCAGTCCTTCAGCAATAAATACAAACTATAACAAAATGAGGTTAAAACCGGGCTGTCATTGGTATTCATTTAATCCGTTCACTAAAGTGAACAGCTTGCCCCGATTTGTCGGGGGCAATTCCAAGCTAGGATTTCACTTTTGTTAAATTTTATTGCCGTTTGCTTTAGCTAACGGATTTCAGAAATTGCAGTTTAATTTGGCTTTAGCCTCATTTTTGTTTTTATTTATTAATGCCTAATTTAGGATATTTTAAAGACAATTTTTACAACATGAAACGACGTAACTTTTTGGGCGCCACAATCACTTCAGGTTTAGGACTGCCATTTTATTCATTTGCCGGAAAAAATCAACCTCAGTCAAATCCGACAGTGCGGGACGTATTTTCAATGGATAAAAACTCGGTTCGTATCTTCACAAACGCGGAGATTAAACCAACACGGATTTTTCATATCACGGATACGCATCTGGCTTTGGCGGACGAGCGCGAGGTACCATTCAAAACATACAGCGAGCGAATGGGAAATGCATATAAAATCAATAAACAGTTTGAAACGGGTGAAGATATTACCTGTGTCCAAAGTTTTGAACAGACCTTACAATGGGCAAAAGAACAAAAAGCTGATTTTCTGGCTTTAACCGGCGACATTTTCAGTTTTCCTTCGGAAGCCGCCATCGAATGGGTTTTTCAAAAACTGAATGAAACGGAAATTCCGTTTGGATACATTGCCGGTAACCACGACTGGCACTATGAAGGAATGGAAGGAAGCTCAAATCAGTTGAGAGAAACATGGACAAAAGAAAGATTGAAACCCATGTACCAGGGAAATAATCCGTTATTTGCAAGCTATGAGTTCAACGGAATCAGGATGGTTTTTATCGACAATTCAACGTACGAAATTGTGCCTGAACAACTTGAGTTTTTCAAACAGCAAACCAAAAGCGGAATCCCAATGATTTTATACATTCATATTCCGCTGTACATGCCCGGTCGGTCGATGGGATACGGTTGTGCCAATCCGGAATGGGGCGAACAAACCGATAAGGGTTTCGAAGTTGAACGTCGCGAAAAATGGAGAAAAGGCGGGCATACACCAACAACTTTCAGTTTTTATGACGAAGTTTTTAATGCTCAAAATCTGCTGGCAATTTTTTCCGGCCATATGCACCGCCCGGCGCTGGATGTAAAAAACAATATTCCGCAAATCGTTTCAGGTCCCAATACAACGGGTTATTATACCGAAGTAAATATTTCAAAAACAGCATAATTTTTAAATTGATTGAATATGAAACTTAAATTGATTCTTGTTTTATTAGTCAGCCTCATAATCAGGACTGGCATTGTTTTGGCGCAGGACGATAAAAACAAAACCACAATTGCCCCAGACGACCCTGCCGCAGTGGCTTTAACAAAAAATTTGTCGGAAGAGGAAGCCTATGTTTGGCCGAAAGACCCGAAAGTAATGGAAAATCTTAAAAAATGGCAGGGCTACAAATTCGGTTTGTTAATCCACATGGGATTGTACTCCGAACTTGGTATTGTAGAATCATGGGCGATGTGTCCCGAGGATTGGTGTTCCCGCCCGGGATACGACGACTATTATCAATTTTGCAACGACTACCGCAACACTAAAAACAGGTTTAATCCGGTGAACTTTGACCCTGAAAAATGGGCAAAAATGTTTAAAAACTCGGGGGCGAAGTACATGATTTACTCTTCGAAACATCATGACGGGTTTTGCCTTTACGATACCAAATACACAGATTTTAAGGTGACTGATAAATCCGTTCCTTTCTCTGCAAACCCAAAATCAAATGTGCTGAAAGAAGTTCTTGATGCCACCCGCAAAGAAGGACTGGCAACGGGTGTCTATTTTTCAAAACCCGACTGGACAACGCCTTATTTCTGGTGGCCTTATTATCCTCCCAAAGACCGGAATCCATCGTACGATATAACCAAACACCCCGAAAGGTGGCAAAAATTTGTGGAATTCACACAAAACCAACTGAATGAGCTCACCACAGAATATGGTAAGGTTGACATCCTCTGGCTCGACGGTTGCTGGGTAATGCCAAAAGCGTTAATCAACGAAAAACTGGCAGAATTTTGCAAATATCCACACGACATGGACATTAACATGAAACTCATTGCGGAAAGAGCGCGTTTCCATCAACCCGGAATGCTTGTGGTTGACCGTTGGGTACCGGGGGAATATGAAAATTATCTGACCCCTGAACAAAAAACACCCGAAAAAGCGTTGCCGGTTCCGTGGGAAAGTTGTATTACCATGGGCGGCGCCTGGGGTTGGGTGAAAAATGACAATTACAAATCGTCGAAAGAACTTGTGCATTTGCTGGTAAGCATAGTGGCCAAAGGCGGAAACCTTTTACTTGGCGTTGGCCCCGACGGGAAAGGCGAATTTGAGCCCAAAGTTTATGAAAACCTCGAATTGCTTGGCAAGTGGCTGGAAGCAAACGGCGAAGCAATTTATGAAACCAATCCTGTTGAACCATACCTCGAAGGTAAAGTGGGTTACACTGCGAAAGGAGAAAATACCATTTACGCAATTTATATGCCCGCCAAAGATGAGGTTGAGATGCCCGCTGAAATCAACATCCAAACGAATTTGAACGGAAAGCTCAGGGTTACTCTGCTTGAATCAAACCAAAAGCTTAACAGCAAAACAGTGGATGGCGGGGTTGTGGTAACAATTCCTCAGAAATTGAGAACAGAACTGGCTAAAAAAGAGGCTGTGGTTATCAGGATTAGTAGAGAATGACGAATAAATAAGGATATTTCCCAACGCCGTAGCTTTTGTCTCTGCTTGGTACCTTATGGACTACTCCACAAGTTTTCTTCTAATATTTGAATCTCCCGTTTTTCAGTTGTCCACCAATTAAGGGGGACGAGTCCCAATGCAATTGCAGTTAAATTATTAGAATTACAATAAATAGGACAGAGGGGGTTTGCCACAATTTACATTTATACCCAACAATATTTTTTTCAAACTGATGTTCTCAATCTTTTCTGTCACATTTCTATTGCAAATTTTTAATGTGAATCCAATAAAAACTAAAAGAAATTAGTGTGCAGATTGCAAATAAGCGCCAAGTGAGGAGGATTAAATATGTAATTGAACTATTTTTATTAGAATATTTTAAAATAGGGCCTTTTATCATAAATATTTTTCTTGTTTAGGTTTCCTTTATTATATTTATATTTGTTACTCATGTCTGACAGTATTTTATTTTCTTAAACCAATTACCTAATGATATCCAAAAACTTATTCCTAAATATTACGAAGTTGACACAAAAGTTGACAGTGGTTTGTGTGGAAATACTTTAATAGATGTATTAAAAAGCTTAAACTAAATAATCTAATATGGAATCAATAGTAAATGCACTTCTAAAAATTTTTCCTTTTTCAAAATACTTTATCGAAATAGGATTAAGTGATGATGAAAGTGCAGGATTAAGCTTCTTGATTCTAATTTTCTTTCTATGGTTAATAGCACTAATAAGTAAAAGATTACTTAAAAGATATGGAGATACTCATATAGCAAAAAATTTAAGACCACAATTTGATTTAAAAAGCATCAAGGAAGCAACAACAAACTATATACCTACACATTCTCAAAATGCTTCGCCAACATTAGAAGAAGAACCTGGATTTAGCAATAAACACGTTTTTAGGCAAAAGTTAATTCCTTTTTTATTAAAAGATGGTTTTAATGAAATGAGAGGAGCAAATAAGTTTCATATTGTTCTTGCCGATTCTGGAATGGGTAAAACTACTTTTATGATTAATCTTTATATGAAGTATATTTCCTTTTGGAATTTCAGAAAGAGAAGAGATACAAAAATTAAGCTTTACAGGTTAGGGTATCCAGAAACTTTAGATTTAGTTAAAAAAATTGATTTAGATGAAGCAAAGAACATAATTCTATTACTTGATGCACTGGATGAAGATCCATTTATTGTATCAAAAGATGAAAATATCCCGAATGAAGAAGCATTTATAAGAAGGGTTGATGACATTATTGATGTTGCTAAAAATTTTAGAGAAGTTGTGTTTACATGTAGAACCCAATATTTTCCAAATCAAGAAAATAATCCTTATGAGTTAAAAATAAAAAGACCGGACGAAAAGGGTTATTACACTTTAAAAAAGCTATATGTTTCTCCTTTTACAGACAAGGAAATCAAAAAATATATTAGAAGGGAATATAAATTTTGGAAGCTATGGAAAGGGAAGGAAAAGAAAAGGGCTTTTCAATTGATTCGAAATACTCCAAAGCTTGTGGTACGCCCAATGTTATTAAAATATATTAATGATTTGGCACAAGAAAATAGGACATATAATACTACTTATGAAGTATATGAAACATTAATAGAAAAATGGTATGAAAGGGAAGCTTTAAAACGTAAATATCATAAAGAAATACCTGATTTCATAAAGGATTTGAAAACAGTTTCATTAGAAATTACTGATAATATGTTTAATAAACATCTAAAAAATCAAGCATTGGCTATTACAGAAATTGAAGCTAAAACAATTACAACAAGAAACAATATAAATCTTTTACCAACCGAAGTAACAGGTCAATCTTTACTAACTTGTGATGGCTATAACAACTGGAAATTTGCCCACAAATCAATTTTTGAGTTTTTTGTGTATTCACTTGCCCAGGGAGAACCAAATATATTGTTACAATTATTACTTATAAAATTTTCAGGGTTGGATATGACAAAGTTATTCTTTAATGATAATTTGATATTTCTACGTAACAAAACAGCTGCTTATTGCTGGATTCCAGATGCAACTAATGAACTTTCAACCTATTTTAATAGTATTAATTTAAGTTTGGAGTATGGCGGTAAAATTTTAGGTCAGGAAGATCTGATAATTCATACAAAAAGTATATCAAAAATTGTTTCAAAGAATATTGAGTTTTATAATAAAAATGCTGAAAATAGTCTGTTAAAACATATAAAGACAGAGGATTTTAGGGATATAGTTATAAATAATCTTGGAGATGAACTTAAAGTTGGTGATTCACAAGAGTTTCTTGAATTAAGCGGAAATCATGAGAATTCTAATACTTTTTTTAAATATGTGTTACGCTATTCTAAACCCAAAAAACTTTTTGCAATAAATTTAATTTCTCAAAAATCAAAATTAAATAATAGACAAAGAAGTGTTGAATTTTTTGGCAATACAGGAAGTTCCGGTTTTATAGTAAGAGATAATAAAATTTTATTAGAACTAAATATAGATACATTTTCAAAGTAAGAACTTTTAACGTTCTCTAAGTTTTATTCAAAGTGGTAAAAAATACACGGTGAAATTTACCCCCTCGCGGGCTAAGCTTTTTATTCTGTGTCAAATGAAAAATAAAAGATTAAAGGTAAGTATTGGAAATTCGCACCCACTGATCCCGCGATTATGTGTATTTTATTCTCGTTCATCCTTAATTATTTAACCAAAATCAATTAACTTTCTGCCTTAAATCTCATAAAACAAAATTTCATGTCACACACAAAATCTTTCCTAATCTTAATCCTGGCAATATTGTTCGCCTGCACCCAAAACAACATAATCATCGTTAAAAACAATCAAACCAATTACGAGATTGTTGTGCCCGGAAATGCAGATTCAACTGTGGTAAAGGCTGCCGTTCAATTTCAGTCAACCCTCGAAAAAATGTCGGGTGTGAAAATTCAGATTACGAATGAAAACAATGCAGATGCAAAAAAGAAAAAGGTTTTTATAGGCGGGAAAAACGGTGATGTTCCGTCGCCTCATTCGGTGATGATTAAAAATGAAGGTGAGAATATCATCATTACCGGGGGCAATCCGCAAAGTGTTTTGTACGCGGTTTACGAATTCCTTGAAAAATATACCGGTTGCAAATGGTATTCTCCTGAAGTGGAAAAAATACCGGCATCAAAAACAGTATCCATTCAAATTCCTGTCAATTACGTTTATACGCCCGAAATCACAACCCGGACTGTTCATTCACGGTTGTTTTATGACAATCCTGATTTTGCCGATAAGCTGAAGGTGACACACGAAGCATTTCCAGGTTATGTTCCCGAGGCAAGGGTGCACACTTTTAACCGGTTTTTGCCGGCAAAGAATTTCTTTAAAACCAATCCCGAATATTATGCCCTGCGCAACGGAAAACGGCAGCATACACAGCTTTGTCTTACAAACAAAGAGGTTCTCCAACATGTTGCCGACTCGGTTGCAGCGTGGTTCAGCAGATATCCCGAAGCTAAAGTGTTATCGGTTAGTCAGGACGACAATACGCTGAATTGCCAGTGCGATGATTGCCGGGCAATTGACCAGGAAGAAGGTTCGGAAAGTGGCACAATGATTCGGTTTGTAAATGCAGTCGCCGCCGGTTTTCCCGAAAAAACCATTTCGACGCTTGCCTATCAATATACCCGGAAACCATCGAAAACAAAGCCTGCCGGCAATGTGCTGATTACACTTTGTTCAATTGAATGCGACCGAAGTGCGCCCATTGAAGAAAAATGCATTGATTTTGCCGAAGATTTAAGGGGTTGGAAAGAAATGACAGACAACATCAGGATTTGGGATTACACAACGCAGTTTACCAATTTTCTGGCGCCATTTCCCAATATTCATACGCTGCAACCCAATATCCGTTTTTTCCGCGACAACCACGCCACCTGGGTTTTCGAGCAACACAGTCACCAACCCAGCGAACTGTTTGAATTGCGCTCGTACCTTACAGCAAAACTGCTGTGGAATCCCGATTTGGATGCCAATGAAATTATCACCGGATTTGTAAACGGATATTACGATGAAGCCGGTGTTTCAGTGAAAAAATACATCGATTTGGTTCATCGCGAAATTCAAAATGACTCCACGTTTTTTCTCTTTTTGTATGGCGACCCGGCACAGGCTTTTAACTCTTATCTGAATCCTGAATTGCTGAAACAGTACAATACTTTTTTTAACGATGCCGAAAAAGCAGTTGAAAACAAACCCGAAGTTTTGCAACGGGTAAAAACAGCCCGTCTGAGTACCGATTATGCCATGCTGGAAATGGCCAGAAACGGTATGTCGTCCGATTTTCAGCTTTTGAATGGAGGAAAGGTTTCGGATGATGTAACCCTGCGACTCAACCGATTTAAGGAAAGCTGCTCGAAAGCCAACATCACTTTAATGAACGAAATGGGTTACACCGTTGATGAATACCTGGCACTGTTTGAAAACACTTTGCAACGGGCAGCCATGCCAAATGTGGCGAAAAACAAACCGGTTACGCTGAACACAAAACCAAAGAAATATGCCGGCGAAAATCCGCAGGCCTTAACCGACGGCGCCTTGGGAGGCAGTAATTTTTATGCTAACTGGCTGGGTTTCGAAGGGAATAACCTGGAAGGCGTAATCGATTTGGAACAGGAAACAGAAATCGATACCATCTCCACCGCTTTTTTGCAGGTTACCAATCACATCGTTTTCTTTCCGGAAAGTGTGACTTATTTCGTTTCGAACGATTTAAAAACCTTCCGGAAAATTGAAACAATTGCCAACCCCAGTCCGCTTACTGCCGAAAGCAAAAGAAATGATGTTGCGTATTTTACCAGCGCCTTTCAACCGGTGAAAGCCCGCTATATCAAAGTGGTTGCAAAGAACATGGCTACAGCACCTGCCTGGCACAATGCCGCAGGTTCTCCCGCCTGGATTTTTGCGGATGAGGTAATTGTGAATTAGGATTGAACTGTTCACCTGCTGATTCAAAATCAGATGGTGAATTTTAGTCGCTTGTAAAAATATTGAGTAGGCGAACGGGAAGTCACCAGCTCAACATTAAAGTTGCCGGCTCTTCCCCACGTGAAAAACAAAATAAAAATGAAAAGAAATCAGGAAATTTCGGTTGTTATATTTGAAATGGCATACAGGGGAATAACACGGATTCGGTCGTATGCACAAAAATTCTCCAGCGAAAGTCTTATCCCGAGTGTAGTTTTTTTTTCATCCAGAAACCTGCACATACTGTGCTCTTCTCATAGGATATAATTATAAAATCAAGGCTAAAATACGCATATTATATTAAAAAATCAGGGCGAATATGAATAAAACCTAAATTGAGCGATTCTTATTTGTAAGTGTCCAAAGAATGGTGGATTCCCCGCAACATAGAGGTCAGAGAGATTTTTTTGATACTGATTTCATTCATTTTTCAGATTATAAAATAATTTTCTCCTTTCGGAACTGGCATTTACTGGGATTTGAGCATACCATTTACACTCTTGTTTGGGGGACTGTTGTCTTTTGCTGGTTTTCTATTGCTTCAAAAGATTTGTATTACAGGAGGTGATTGACATTTTATCCACAGCATGTTTATCTTTAATTCTTCAAATATGGGCTGAGCCACTTTCATTATTGTGTACCTGGCTTGAGAAGTAAACTTCACAGCAAAGTCGATCAGTAACCTTCTGAATGTGTTTGGATATGCCTTTGCATGGATAATATCCTTTGCAACATCTCTTTTATATGCTTCAAAGAGAAAATGGGTAATGACCAGCAGGAAATAATAGGCACGGTTCATCCCGAAACGTTTAAAAGGCATTTGTTCTTTGGTAGCCAGTTCTTTAATACTCCGGTGCACAAGCTCGTCTTCTCCCCTCTGATGTGATTTTGCAATAATGGCTTTTGCATCAAAGTATTTGTTTTCTGATACCTTTTTTAGCTTCTGGTCTGCCTCCTGGCACTGCCCAATGTTGGTGTAAATAAAAGAATCTGATTTACAACGGCCAATCACGTATTGACCATCCTCTTCCCTTGATACCCTTGTGAATATACACCGCCTGAACTTTTTCCATTCATTAAGCCGGTTGCCAAACTCGGCATACTCCCAGGCTGTTTGTCCTGTGCAAAACTCATCAAAAGAGCTTTGTGGAAGTTGGTCAATAAATTTTTCAGCGCTGGCATAAATACGGCTGTTGATGATGTAATGTACTTTCAATGTTTCTTCAAAACAGGTAAAAGCCTCATCGCCCGAAAAACCACCATCGCAACAAATAATAATAGGGACATCTCTTGAATACTTTTCCCGGATTAGGTTGACAATATCTGTGACACAATCTGTAAAATCGGTTCCATGGTTAGAATGTGCGCTCCCTTTTCTAAACATGGCATCTATGATGAAATGGTTCCAGATAATGTGCAGGGGCTGAAACCCAAATTTCTTTTTGTAGGTGAGTTCATTACCTTCTTTTCGCACAGAACTGTCATTGTCTAATACCATGGTATCTACCATCAGTTCTATTACTTCTGGTTTTTCAATCTTTAGTCTCCAGATAAATAACTGGTGTAATATTTTACGGTAAGGGGTATTGCATAAACATGACAGCTTTCTGAAAAAACGTTTGATCTGGTGTGAGGAGGCCATCACTTCCAGAGTGTTTTCAAGCAATGCCGCATAAGGCTTATCCTTTTGACGCTTATCAAAACCAGACAAAGCCATATGGGACCCATCAATAAAGAAAGCAAACATTTGCTTCAGAAATTGCTGGAGCTTCAACCCTTTATGGTTTTCAATTAGTTCTGAACCAATATAGAATGATATAAGTTGATACAGATTTGTTTTTTCGATATAACGCAGGAAAAAACTTATTCCTCCCCGTCCTGAAATTTTATCGTTTGTTACCTCAATTTTTGTTATTTTAGTATCCATAAGAGATGTTTTTATGTTCACTCGATTAGTGAAAGTCAATTTATTATTTAGCACCATTAAGATACTGATAACTAATCAAATAATAAAATCATCTCTTATGTTTTTTAACTACTATCGCTCAACTTAGGTAAAAGTCATTAAAAAGTCAGGGCAAGATTGAGAAATCAAATACTTCATGCATTTCACCTGCTCATTCAAAATCATCTGGTGAATATTGATTGGATGCAAAAATATTGAACCGGTGACAAGGAAGTCACCAGCTCAACTTCCCCCAAAAAAAGAATCTTCCCCCCCAAAAAAG
>Ga0351900_1067_pt1 | contig 31218 bp, 28 predicted proteins | sample BONcelHT113001D3_FD_205827 | JGI IMG/M metagenome (GOLD analysis project Ga0351900, IMG submission 205827) | Enriched cells from coal bed in the Powder River Basin, Montana, United States - BONCAT cells T11 rep1 HSBNCT.T11.300.1.D3 ...
GGGATGGCATGAACAAGGTCACACCCCCGACCACGATGTCCCAGCCCCGCATGAACCGGTGACGCAATATCTTCCAGTTTGTGCCGTGGTGGCGCTTGCGCAGCCAGCGGGTGACCCTGCGCCAGGCGAAGGAGTCAAGGTAGCTGAACGTGCGCTTGCTCACCCCGTGCTGGAAGTAGGCAGCCCATCCCCGAAGCACCGCGTTTATGCGGTAGAGCACCACCCATGGTGGAATAGTCGATGATCGTGTGGTCAGTCTGCGCATTGCCGTCTTTACGGCACGAAGCGCCTTCTTGGACGGGTAGGTGTACACGCGATGCTGACCGGTGCCTCTCTTCCTCCTTTGCCTGATGGTGAAGCCGAGAAAATCGAAGCCCTCGTCTAGGTGCACTACTCTCGTTTTCTCCTCGGAGAGGCGCAGGCCCAGGGGGGCCAGCACCTCAACCACCTCCTCGCGTAGCGCCTCCGCGTTGGCGCGGGTCCCGGCCACCATGACCACGAAATCATCCGCATAGCGGATCAGTCGCCAGGTACCGAGGCCTTTACGCCGACGCGTACGGCGTCGCATGACGGTGGACATCGCCGCCTGCCAGGTCTCAGCGAAGTGCTCGTCGAGCACCGACAGGGCGATGTTCGAAAGAAGGGGCGAGAGGATGCCGCCTTGCGGGGTGCCGGTGGGGGTCTCTTCCTCGCGGCCGAGTTCGGTGAGGATCCCGGCTTTAAGAAACGCCTTGATGAGCGCCAAGACGCGCTTGTCTTTGATTCGACGACGCACTCGCTCAAGTAGAGCGGTGTGCTCGATGGAGTCAAAGCAGGCCTCGATGTCCGCCTCCAGCACCCACTCATAGGAGCGGGAGCCGAGGTAGTGTATCTCGGCGATGGCGTCCTGCGCGCGTCGGTTGGGGCGGAACCCGTAAGAAGACGGAAGGAAGTCCGCTTCGAAAATGGGTTCGAGCACCAGCTTGAGGGCAGCCTGCACCACCCGGTCCCGCACGGTGGGGATACCCAGACGGCGCCGCTTGCGCGACCCCGGCTTAGGGATCATCCGTTCTCGTACAGGCTGAGGTCGGAATGTGCGGGCCCTGAGTTGGCCGCGCAGATCATCCAGGAAGGTCTCGACGCCGCGGTTCGTCTCGATCGATCGAGCGCTTTCGCCGTCGACGCCAGCAGTGCGAGCACCCTTGTTCTCCCGGACCCGCCTCCAGGCCATAAGCAGGAAGGCTGGGTCAGAGACGAGGTTGGAGAGATCATCGAACCGGCGGCCCTCGTCCTCGCCAGCTCTGCGGTGCAGCTTGGTCTGAATCTCCAGTACCCGGGCTTCCGCCTCTTCGAGACTAGGCCACGGTGCGCCCGTGTTCACGGGCGACCTTCTGGTCTTTCAATTCTTCTGCTGCGAACTCGCTGCCTGCCTTCGCCATGTGGACGGTTTTCCCGCCCTCGGACTACTATGCAGGCTCCGCCCCCTCCGGCGCCATGAGCCGACGACGAGCCTGCCCGCCACCTCGCGGTGGAAGGGCGACGCCGGAGGGTTCCCACGTTCACTCTTCTCCCGATTAACGGGGGAGGTGCCCAGCTATGCCCCTGCGGCCTCGCCACACCTACGCCGCAGTCCTTCAGTGTGGCCTCCCTGCCGGCGACATGTAAACCGGTTCGGGAGTTCCCCGCTCGCGCGGGTGCGCGCCGCTCCCCAGCCCATATCCGCCAGGTTGGAGCTGGTGGCGTGACTTTAGGGGTCTTATGGCACTGGTTCCTCACGTACACCTTCCCGTCTTGCTTGCCGGACCCGAGCCGTCTAGCGGTGCCGACCCGTCCCGTCGTTGTCAGGGCTGCTTGCCACCTTCGCCTGCGTCTCCAGGGTCAGGCTGCCCTCAGCTTCTCGCGAGCCGCTGCGACGACCCGCGGGTGGAGTCCTTTCATCTCCACTCGGTAGAAGAGCGCCTCGTGGCGCTCCACGTCGGTCAGCCACATCAGCCAAGGGATACTCTTTCCTCTGCGCATTCCGGCGAATTCGGCCGCCCAGTCCGGCCCAAATCGGGCTCTTGTTCCGGCCCAAATCGGCCGCCTGTTCCGATTGAATTCGGTCACCGGAGCCGCAGGCGACGCATCGACGGTTTTGGGTCCTCCTAGAGTGTAGCGTCTTTGGTCGTGTCTCTGCCGGGGGCACCCCCTTTCTTCTTGCGCATGGACTCGCCCAAGAGGGTGAACTTGTGCGCCCCGTGCGCCAGGCGATCGAGGATGGCATCGGCCAGCGTGGGATCGGCGATGGCCCGATGCCACTCGCCGAGCGGCAGCTGAGAGCAGACCACGGTGGAACGCCGTTCGTAACGGTCATCGATGATCTTCAGGAGTTCGCGTGCCTCCGTGCCGGCAAGCACTGACAGCCCGAAGTCGTCCAGGATGAGTAGATCGGTCTTGGAGACCCGCCCGAAGAGCTGCCCATAGCTCCCATCAACCCGGGCCAGGGCGACGTCCCCGAGCAGCCCACCGAGGCGCAGGTAGCGCACCCTCATCCCCAGTCGGCACACCGCGTGCCCCAGGGCGCAGGCCAGGTAGGTCTTTCCCACTCCGGTGGCTCCGACGATGAGTACGTTCTGATGGTGCAGGACGAAGTCTCCGGCAAAGAGCCCCCGCCACACCGAGCGATCCAGCCCGCGGGCAGCCCCGAACTCCACATCTTCCGGGCAGGCGGCAAGGCGCAACTTGGCTTCGCGAAGCAGGCGGGCAAGCATGGTGTTTCGGCGGTGGGTCCACTCGGCATCGACGAGCAGCCCCAGGCGTTCTTCGAACGACAGGTTGGCCGCCTCCGAACTCTCCATCTGAGCGCCAAGAGCGTCGGCCATGCCCCGCAGACGGAGTTCGCGCAACCGGTCAATGGTGGGTTGCCGAAGCATCTAGAGTCCCTCCTCGCGGTAGTATTCCGGGCCGCGCACGTGTTCGTGGAGAACGACGAGCGCCCCTTGAGCCTCCTTGCCCGCCGGTGCGGTGGCGCGATCCAGTCCGTGGGAGAGGATGCTCTTGACACTCTTCCAGGAGTAGGCGCTGGCCGACATCGCCCGGCCGGCGGCCGCTTCCAAGCGCTCGGGAGTATGCTCTTTGGCGAGACGCATGATCCCAAGACAAGAGCGGTATCCCTGTTCGGGATGGGGTCGGCGTTCAAGGATGCCGGCCACGAGAGCGCCCGTCTGGGGTCCCACGGTCTCTCCCCAGCTGATAAGGCGGGACGGCGTCCATTCCAGATGGCGCCGATGAGAAGCAGGCATGTGTGAGGGGTCGGTCTGGTAGCGACCGCGGAGATAGGTGCGCGCGTGACTTGCCACCCGCTTGCCCCCATGGAAGATCTCGACGACCCCCTGGCTGAGCCTCACCTCCACCTCCCGGCCCGCCAGCAGGTAGGGGACGGAATAGAAGGCGTGCTCCACCTGCACGTGGTAGTCGATGCTCACCCGAGCCCGCTTCCAGGAAGCGAACTCATAGGAGCGGGCCGGTAGCGGGGCGAGCGCCGGGCGGTCCAGCTCTTCAAAGAGGCTCCGGCGCGAGCCGTTCATCTTCTGAAAGGGCCGGGCGTTAAGACGCGCGAGTTGCTCGGCAAACGCGGCGTTCGCCTCGGCCAGCGAGAAGAACGTCCGGTTGCGAAGAGGGGCCATCACCTGCCGCTCCACCTCCAAGACGGCCGATTCCACTTTGGCCTTGTCTCGGGGCTTGCGCACCCGGGCGGGCAGGACCACCAGGTCATAGTGGCGGGCGAGATCAAGATAGCTGGGATTGATGTCCGGCTCGTAGAAGGAGGCGAGCCGCACGGCGTCCTTCAGATTGTCGGGCACCACCACCCGCGGAGATCCCCCGAAGAACTTAAGCATGCGCACGTGAGCGGAAAGGAACGAGGGCAGATCGGCGGCGGGAAGCACCTCGGCATAGGTGTAGTTGGAAGCCCCGAGGCAGGCGCAGAAGACGGGGGCCTGCGTGACCTCCCCGGTGTGGGGACAGACGATGGCTTGCGTCTGCCCGGCGAAGTCCACGAACACCTTCTCCCCGGCCCGGTGGTGCTGGCGCATGACCACGTCGATGGTGCCCTCCCAGGCGCGGTAGTGGTGGCAGAATTGGGAGTATTGCAGGCCGTTGCGGGGGTGATCTTCCCGGTATTCGATCCATTATGCCGACGCCCAGATTATGCCGACCTCAGGCCAAACGGCCTGGTCGGTGGCGGTGCCCGCCCGGTTGAGGTCGGCATAATCCTGGCCTCCATTTGAACGAGACTTGCCTCCCTGTATTTCGGAAAAGGGAGGCAACCATGACTGATACATCATCGCGGGTCCGGATGTCTGGTCCACTGAAGCCCTACGCCCGCGGGTATGCCGCCCAGTTGTTGGGGCAAGGCTACACGCAGATCTCCGCGGGTTCACAGCTGCGGCTGATGGCGCACTTGAGCCGCTGGCTGGAGAGCGAGGGAGTGGGCGCCGAGGCGCTCACTCCGAGCGTGGTCGAGAGGTTCCTAGCCGCCCGCCGGGCCGCCGGGTACGTGGACTTTCGATCCTCCAGGGCACTGGGGCCGCTCCTTTGGTATCTGCGCGAACTGGGCGCGGTGCCGCAAGTACCGCCGGATGTCGCCATCACGCCGGAGGAGGTGCTGCTCGAGCGATACCGGCGCTACCTCACGCTGGAGCGGGGTTTGGTCGCCTCCACCGCTCGCTACTACATCCACTTGGTCCGGCCCTTTCTAGCCACGCGGGTCAGAGACGGTGCGATCGATCTTGAACACTTGGGGGCCGGGGAGGTGAGCGCCTTCGTGCTCGCCGAGTGCCGCCGGCGCCCAGCACCATCCGCCAAGCACCTGGTAACCGCTCTCCGGTCTCTGCTCGCCTTCTTGCATATAGAAGGCCTGACGGACAGGTCACTCACGGCGGCGGTGCCCGCGGTCGCCGACTGGCGATTGGCAGGCCTGCCGCGAGCACTCGAACCCGACCAGGTCCGCCGACTGCTCTCGAGCTGTGACCGGCGCACGGTCGCCGGGTCGCGAGACTTCGCCATCCTCACACTGCTCTCCCGCCTCGGGATGCGCTCCTGCGAGGTGGCCGCCCTGGAACTGGAGGACCTCGACTGGCGAGCGGGGGAGATTCTCGTCCGCGGCAAGGGCGACCGCAAGGAGAGGCTCCCGTTGCCTCCTGACGTTGGAGCGGCCCTGGCAGACTACCTCCGGAACGGACGACCGGAAGGCGTCACATTCCGCCGAGTGTTCCTGAGCGTGCGTGCGCCGCTTCGGCCGATGACCTCCTCCAGCGTGAAACAGGCCGTGGAAGCGGCAGGACTGCGCACCGGTTTGGGCAGGACCACCCCTCATCGCCTGCGCCACACCGCGGCGACCGAGATGCTGCGGGCGGGCGCCCCGCTTATCGAGATCGGCCAGGTACTCCGGCACCGCCGTCTGCAGACGACCGCGATTTATGCGAAGACAGATCGGGAGGCGCTCCGGCTTCTGGCTCGCCCGTGGCCAGGAGGTGGGGCATGACTCCGCTGGCCCGGGCACTCGCCGACTACCTCTCGATGCGCCGAGCCCTGGGTTTCAAGCTCAAGAACGCCGGCGAGCTTCTCGCGCAGTTCGTCACCTATCTCGATGAGACCGGGGCGGACACGGTGACAACGGACCGGGCCGTGTCGTGGGCAACGCTGCCCCAAGGCGTCGATCCCAATTGGTGGGGACGGCGGCTCTCGGCGGTTCGTGGCTTTGCCGCCTATCTGCACACGCTCGATCCGGCTACTGAGGTTCCCCCCGCCGATGTGCTGCCGATGGGGTCTCACAGAGCGACCCCATACCTGTATTCCGAGGACGACATCGCCTCCGTGATGGCGGCCGCGTCCGCCTTGCGCCCCCCGTTGCGGGCTGCGACTTATCAGACGCTGATCGGCCTCCTTGTCGCGAGCGGCCTGCGTATCGGGGAGGCGCTCCGTCTCGACCGAGGCGACATCGATTGGGGTCACGGTGTGCTTGCCGTGCGCAACAGCAAATTCGGTAAATCGCGCGAGATCCCACTGCATGAGACCACCCTGCGGGCGCTCGAGAGTTACCTCGACCAGCGTGACCGACTGCATCCGGCACTCCGAGGGCCGGCGGTGTTCATCTCCACCACCGGCAACCGCCTCCTCTACGCTGACGCCCAGTGCACGTTCCATCAGCTCGTGCAGAGCGCCGGACTCATACCGCGCTCGGCGTCCTGCCGACCTCGCCTGCACGACATTCGTCACACCTTCGCGGTCCGCACCTTGCAGGATGCCTACCGCTGTGGTGCTGACGTCCAACTCCGGCTTACGCTGCTATCGACCTACCTCGGTCACGTTGATCCTGATGCCACCTACTGGTATCTGACGGCCGCCCCTGAACTGCTTGCTTTCGGGGCCGAGCGTCTCGAACGCTTGATTGGAGACTGACCATGAGCGCGCTTGGCCCCACCCTTCAGGCCTTCTTTACCGACCGACTTCTCCGGCAGCGGAACGCCAGCCCCCACACCATCGCTGCCTACCGGGACGCGTGGCGCATGCTGCTCGTCTTCGCCCAAGAACAAACCAGCACATCCGCATCCACTCTCGATTTCGCCCAACTCGACACGGAGCTCGTCACCTCGTTCCTCGAACACCTCGAAAAGGAGAGGGGCAACAGCGTGCGCACCCGCAACGCCCGCCTCGCGGCGATCCATTCCTTCTTTCGCTTCGCCGCGTTGCGCCATCCCGAGCACGCAGCCCTCATTCAGAGAGTGCTCGCCATCCCCCCGAAGCGATTCGACCGTGCCCTCGTCACCCACCTGACGGAAGAGGAGATTGACGCGTTGCTCAGCGGCCCTGATCGATCCACGTGGACGGGTCGGCGCGACCACGCGCTGCTCCTTTTGGCTCTCCAGACCGGACTCCGGGCCTCGGAGATCATCGGGCTGAATCTGGGTGACGTCCACCTGGGCACCGGTGCCCACGTGAGCTGCCACGGCAAGGGACGCAAGGACCGCATCACCCCGCTCACCCGCGGCACTCTTGCCACGTTACGTGTCTGGCTCGTCGAGCGCGGCGGTGACGCAGCCGACCCGTTGTTCCCCACACGGCGCGGAGCACGTCTGAGCCGCGACGCACTGGAGCAGCGGCTGGCCAAGTACGTGGCCGCTGCCGCCGGCTCGTGTCCGACGATGGCCACCAAACGGATCACCGTGCACGTGCTTCGTCACACGGCGGCCATGCGGCTCCTGCACGCCGGCGTCGACACCTCCGTCATCGCTTTGTGGCTGGGTCATGAGAGCGTGGAAACCACGCAGATCTACCTGCACGCCGATATGGCCATGAAGGAGCGAGCCTTGGCCCGAACCACACCACTTTACAGCGTGCCCGGCCGCTACCGGCCGAAGGACGCAATGCTCGCCTTTCTCGAGAGCCTCTAGATTATGCCGACCTCAACCGGGCGGGCACCGCCACCGACCAGGCCGTTTGGCCTGAGGTCGGCATAATCTGGGCGTCGGCATAATGGATCTTATGCCGAGGTCGGCATAAGATCCAGAGCTGCTGGAGCGTCACCTTGGCGTCCGGGCGCCTGAGCTCCCGGTGCAGGTACTCATAGTCCGGTTCGACGCGGCGCCTAAGGGAGCCGGTGTTTCCGGGGTAGAGACGAGCATAGAGCTCGGCGTCGGAGAGTTCCCGGGCGGCGTCAAAGGTGAGGTCAGCCGCTTGGGCCCGGCACAGGGTGTCTCCGACCGTGCTTCTTGCACACCCCAAGCTCTGGGCTATCTCCCGCTGGGAGAACCCCTGTTCGTTCAGTCTGAGCACATCGTGGATCTTGCGCACCTCGAGCTTCTTTCTCGGCACTATCCGCCTCCCGTTCCCGCCTTCCGTTTCCAGAAAGGGTACGGGCCGAGAGGCGAGGCCGTTGCTGAGTGCCGATGTGCGCCAGCGGGGTGGCCGATTTCAGCCGGAATGCCCGGCCGATTTCAATCGGAACCGATGGCCGAAATGAAACGGAATGGGCGGCCGATTTAAAACGGAATCAGTGGCCGAATTGGGCCGGAATACGCATTCCTCCGGGTTATTTCGATCCGGCGTCGGATTCTGAATGACACCATTACCTGATAGTGTTCATTCGAAAGTGAAGCACAAGGGAGCCTTTGAGGGCTTGACGGGCAGCAGCAGTAAGCGGAACGCCCCACAGGAGTGGTTCTCGAAGCGCGAGTAAGCGTGCCATCGGAGCTGATACGTCACAGCTAGGCGCAGAGGGGAGGACTCGAGCAACCGCCAGATCCTCCCCTGTGCTGCAGGCGCCCCAGCGATTAATCCGCTGGTAGCGCGGGTATATCCTCGCTCACTATCACGCGCTGCCCGAAGGAGACGACCATGCCTAGTTGTACTGAGATGAAGACCGGCGAGGTGTACGTGTGCTCTGACTGCGGGCTCGAACTCCAGGTCGTGAAGCCCTGCACGGAAGAGGGCTCACACGGCGGCAACTGCTCCGTTGAGGGCGGAGGCTGTGTCCTACGCTGCTGCGACGAGGAACTCGTCCTCAAGAAGGGGTAGCGCGGCCCACGGCACGGGCGGCCCATGCCCCTGCCGTTGCGGTGTGGCATGACTCAAGGGAAGGCCGCCAGCGTTGCAGCCTCATGGGCGGTCTCCAGGTGATGGGCGGAGTTTGGTTGCGGCCGTTCGCCATACGGACCGACGGATTGCACGGCTGCTAAAGGACGCCGGCGCTGGATCGCCCAGGCCAGCGCACCCTGGAAGTCGGCCTCGGAATGGAAGAGTGGACGCTCCTTGCTTGAGGAAACCAACGTCTCTTGTTCCGGTCGAGCACGTGCATCATTCGGTGGCAGCTCGGACACAAGGCCACGCTGTCTCGAGTACGTCCTCACTCTTCTCGAGAGCCACTCAACGTGATGAATCTCGAGAAAGGATTGCCCGTCTCGATCCAGGAACGGGGCCGGCTCGCCGAAGAGTTGGCACCGGCCGTTGGCCCTGATGTTGGCTCGCCTCTTCTTTCCGGCAGCGGCCGTTCGGACGCTGCCGGAAACCGCATACAGCCCCAATATCTCCAGGCCGGACACCGCCTCTCCCGTGTCACTGCCGGCCACGTGTCGCCTCCTCCGGGTCACCACCTCCGTCTCACCGACGGCCGTTCCCGCCCGGCCTCTGCTCCCACCCGGCTACCAATCCCGGGAGTTCAGCGAAACTGCCTATACGAGCGTCCGGTCGGGCGGCCGGCGTACCCGAAGGAAGGTCGACGTAACCCACGTACTGGATGGTCAGCAATCCCCGGGCGCGGGCCGGTTGGATATCGAAAGCAGGGCGATCGCCCACCATGACCGCCTCGTCCCCCTTGACTCCCTGTTCCGCCAAGTCTTCCACCAGCACGTCGAAGAGGGTCCCCTCCTCCTTCGTGTGCCCCCGGTACCGATCGTCGATGATACGTCCGGTGGCCACGTCGATCTTGCCCAGGGGTGTGATCAGGAATCGAAAGAGTGAAGCAAGCCCGTGGGCCCGCAGGAAGCGAAGGATGACATTCTCGCCGATGGGCCCTACCGTCCCCTTCAGTTCCGACACAATGTCGAGCACAATCCCCTCGTCACGAAGATAACGGAGCCCCCACTTGAGGCCGTCTCCCTCCATGAGCAGCCGGGGCTCCGCCTCCATGAAGGCACGTTGCGCCCGATCGTCCCCCGCGAGGACATGTTCATACACCTCGTGCCGATGGCCCTCTTTCACGGTGTGATACTCACCGTACGCTTCCCTTAGCTGCCGGTAGGCTTTCACCTTGTCGGCTGTGAGTTCGGGGCGGCCGATGCTCTTGCAGGTGTCTCCCCACAGCAGATGGTTGCGCAGGCCGGAGGGATCCATGAGCGTCTCACCGTAGTCGAAGCCCGCCCACTTTACGTAGAACAACTCCCTCACCTCTTTCGCCTGGGTCACCTGCCCGGGAACGCACCACCGTGGTCCGGCCGTCCCCACCCGTGGCATACTACTCTCGGCGGGGCCGCGAGGCGAAGGAGTAGAATGGACATACACCAAGCCATACGAACACGGCGAAGCATCCGCCGGTATACCGACCGGCCGGTGTCACGCGAAGACCTCCTCCGATTGGTCGAAGCGGGATGCTGGGCACCTACGGCGAGCAACCTCCAAGCCTGGAGGTTTGTCATCCTCACCCGGCCGGACAGGCTACGCGCACTGCGCGTGCTGGCACCGGGTTTCATCGGCCGCGCCCCGGCCGCCATCGTGATCTGCCAAGACGTCGGCCACATAGAACAGAGGGCGGGAGCCGCCGCGGTGGACTTCTGTGCGAAGATGGACTCAGCCTGCGCCGCACAGAACATCATGCTCGAGGCACACGGCTTGGGGCTCGGTACCTGCGCAGTGGGATCGTTTGAAGTCGGCGGTCTACAGGACCTACTCGACCTGCCTGAGCACGTCGTCCCTGTACTGCTCATCGCGGTGGGGTATCCGAAAGCCCAGCCCGCACCTCCGGAACGCCATATCGAGGGAAGCTACTACTTCGAGGATTATCATGAGTGACTCCCAGGCCGCGCTCACCGACGACCTCTTCGATGTGGTCGGCTTCATGGTGGTGAGCGCTCACAAGCTACTCGACGAACCTCAGCACTACGGGCCCTTCCGCCTCATCGATGCCGCCTCGCGTCTCGTGGAGACCCTAGAGGATCACGACGTGGGCAGCGAAGCCCTCGACCGCATCCGTGAGGAGATCGAGCGTGGCAAGACGACCTGCATGGGTTCAGAGCAGGAGTTCCGCACCTTCTTGGAAGGATTGGTCGACATGGTGGTCGGTGAGCTAAAGGCCTGAGCCGAGAAGCTCGGGTCCCCACGCTGCGCGGCCACACACAAGCCGCAGCCTTGAAACAGGCTTGCCCACGACAATCGCGCCGGGCCTTCCGCGGAGCGGAGCTGTGGAGGTCGGCCACCTTTACGTCTTCGCGAATGCCTCCCGCTCGTCGGTTAGGCCTAGAATCTCACCCTCTTCAGAAATCCTGACTCCGTAGACCTTCTCCGCCGCCTCCCGGGAGACGTACTCGTCGCTCACATCCTCTCGCACGTGCTCGGGGTCGCGTAGGAAGGGATGGCCGTAGCCGCCGCCGCCCGCGGTGAGGTTTTGTACCACCTCGCCCTTCTTCACCGGGGTGCGGTACGTCCCCACCCACTTCTCCTTTTCCGTGCCGGGGAAGAGTACGAAGTGGTTGGCCTCGGGCTCGAGTCCTCCCTTGAGGGCCCAGGGTTTCGTCTTGGTCTTCTTCATGACGGAGAGTATCTCGCCGTCGGTCATGAAGCGGATGTCGCGCCGTAGGCCGACTCCGCCGCGGAAGGTGCCGGCGCCACCTGAGTCGGCGACCATCTCCACCCGGTCGAAGAGCATGGTGGTCTTGGTTTCGAGTACCTCCACCGGGGTGTTGCGCACGATGCTCTCGGAGAGGTGGATGGTGACGTCGCAGCCGTCGCGATTGTGGCTCGCTCCCCAGCCCACCGGGTCGTTGTTGCTGAGCGCGAACATGCGCCCCGTGTCGGGATGGGTACCGATCATCATGAAACCGGGTACGTCGCCGCCGGAAGAGGCGGCGATCAGCTTGGGCATTCCTTGGGACGCCGCCTTGAAGAGGAGTTCCAGAGCCACGATGCCGGTCCAGAGGGTGAAGGTGGCGCTGGGATAGACTGCGTGGAAGAGGTTGCCCGGTTCGGCCTTCACGGTGAGCGGCCGGTAGTGGCCGGCGTTGCTGGGCTCGTTAGGCGTGGTCAGCGACTTCAAGAACACCTTGGCGAGCGCGATGGTGGAGCCGAAGGGCATGTTGACCGGGCCGGGCACTGCCGGCGAGGAGCCGGTGAAATCGACATCAACACCGTCATCGTCCACGGTGATGGTGACCTGCATCTTGATGATGTCGTCGGTGACACCGTCATCATCTATGTAGTCCACCGCCGTCCACGAGCCCTTGGGCAGCTCCGTGAGAGCCTTGCGGGTGAGGCGTTCGCCGTGATCCAGGTACACGGCTATGGCCTCGTTGACGGTGGCGCTGCCGAATTTCTCGAGGATCTGCAGCACGCGGCGCTCGCCGGTGCGAAGCGAGGCCACCATGGCGTTCATATCGCCGAGCAGGATGTCGGGCATGCGAGAGTTGAAACGCAGTATCTCGATGATCTCGCGGTCGGCCTTGCCCTCCTTGAAGATGCGGGTGCCCGGCATGATGAGGCCTTCCTGATGCATGTCGGTGGAGTCGAGCACGTAGCCCGGGTCCTTGGCGCCTAGGTCGATCCAGTGGGCGCGCACGCAGAGGTAGGCCTCGGGGCGCGCACCGCCCGGCTCGAACACGGCTGAGAACAGGGTGGCGTCGTAGGTGTGCGCGGAGTTCCAGTAGGGATAGTTCATCATGATGACGTCCCCCGGACGGATGCTCTCCTCGCCCACGTACTCCACGGCCTTCACGATGCTGTAGTCGTTGGCTCCCAGAAAGGCGGTGAGGCCGGGCGCTTCGGCGATGAGGTCGAGCTTGCGGTCATACATGGAGATGCCGAAGTCGAGCACATCGTAGATGACCGGGTTGAAGGCGGTGCGGATGAGGGTGGCGCGCATCTCCTCAGCGGCGGAGATCAGGTAGTTGCGGATGACCTCCACGGTGACTCCATCCAGGCGTCGCTCGCTCATCGGGCGCCTCCTTCGCTCGGGGTGGGTTGGTCGCCGGCCGCAGTGGGCGTCACGATGAGGTGACCGAAGTCATCGACGTGAAGTCGCTGGTCGGAAAAGAACACCGTGGTGGACGTACCTTCGTCGATGATGGCCGGACCGGCGATGTGGTCTCCAGGCTTCAGCAGGTTCCGCGTGTACACGGCGAAATCGGTCATCTGTTCGCAGCTAAAGCAGTAGGCTCGGCGCGAGGCCATAAAGGCCCGGTGGGGGTTGCCATCTCCGCCCGGGAGTCGGGGCAGTTCCGGCTTCCCGAAGCGCCCTATGCCGCGCACTCGCAGGGTGAGTATCTCCACCGACTCCTCCATGGAGTGCCCGTAGCGGGCATGGTGCATCTCCCCGAAGGCGCGCACGATCTCTTCCCGGGAGGAGAGGCCGTTCCCCACCTCCATGGCCAGCGTGTGTTCCTGCCCCAAGTAGCGCAGTTCGAGTTGCCGCACCATGACGAGGCCTTCAGGGCTCATGCCCTGGCCGGTGAGCGAGGCGGCCGCCTGTGTCTCCAAATCAGTGAACATCTCCTCGAGTTGGGAGAGTTCGATGTCGTCGAGCAGGCGCATGATGGTGCGGGAGAAGTCGTCCACGAGGTCGGTGTGCAGCATACCCCAGGCGGAGAAGGCCGCGGGCGCGTGGGGAACGATCACTTCTCTTATGCCCATCTCCCGGGCCAGGAAGGGTCCCACCAGCGGCCCGGCGCCGCCGAAGGCCAGCATGGAGAAGGTGCGTGGATCGTGCCCGCGCTCCACCGTGATCTGTCTAAGCGCTCCCACTGTCTTCACCAACAGGATGGAGAAGACACCGGCGGCCGCCTCCACCAGGGACAGGCCGAGGGGAGAGGCGATCTTGGCCTCGAGGGCAGCACGTGCTCCTTCTGCGTCGAGCGGGATTTCCCCATCGAGGAAGCGCTCAGCGTCGATGTAGCCCAAAGTGACCGCGGCGTCGGTGACGGTCGGTTCGGTGCCACCTCTACCGTAGCAGATGGGTCCCGGTTCTGCCCCCGCACTCTGGGGACCCACCTTCAACAGACCTTCGTGTACCCAGGCGATGGAGCCGCCGCCGGCGCCGATGGTGCGGATGTCGTAGATGGGAATGAGCAGGGGGTAGTGCTCGAGTTGAGCCTCGTGTGTGGCCACGGCTGCGCCCCGCTCGATGACGCAGGCGTCCAGCGAAGTGCCCCCGATGTCCATGGAAAGGAGGTCGTCCACCCCCAATATGGAAGCCAAATGAGCCGCTCCCACGATGCCTCCGGCGGGCCCGGAGAGCACGGTGAAGATGGGCGTCTGTTTGGCGGCATCGGAGGTCATGCCGCCGCTGCCCGAGCGCATGATGAGGAAGCGGCCGTCGAAGCCTCGCTCCGAGAAGGCCTGTTCCAGTGCATTGACGTAACGCTCGAAGATGGGGCGGATGTAGGCATCGAGCACGGTGGTTGAGGTGCGCTCGTATTCGCGGTATTCGCGGCTGATGTCGGTGGAGAGGGAGATGGTGACGTGTGGGAACGCTGCCCGCAATACCTCTCCCGCTCGCTGTTCATGTGCGGGGTTGCGGTAGGAGTGCAGGAAGCACACGGCGATGGCCTCCACTCCCTCCTGCTCGATGAGGGTGCGCGCCCGCTCCACCAGGGCTTCTTCGTCGAGGTCGGCGAGCACCTCTCCCTTGTAGTTCATGCGGCCGGAGACGCCGGCGGTGTGGCGGCGACGCAAAAGCGACGGGGGCCGGTCATACTGGAAGTCGTACATGTGATCGGGGGGAACGTCGCTTCGGCCCATGAGGAAGATGTCGCGGAAGCCGTCGTTGGTGATGATGCCGGTGCGGGCCCCCCGTCGCTCCAGAATGGCGTTGAGCCCCAGGGTGGTGCCGTGAATGAAGAACTCCGTGCGGGGCAGGTCGGCTCCCAAGCCGGTGACGGCGCTCAGGACGCCTACATGGGCGCGGCCGGGAGTGGTGGGTGCCTTCTTGAAGTCGACCGCGCCGGTTGCTTCGTCCAACTCGATGGCGTCGACGAAGGTTCCTCCGATATCGACGGCCAGCCGTTTCTTGCCTCGCGTGTCTGCCGCTTTCTCCATGGTGGTTTCCGTATTCCTTCCCGTAGTATCAGCGCTCTTCGGGGCGTCCGGATGTGGCTTGGTCACCCTCACGAACGGTCGTTGCGTACGATGCGTCCCGCTCCCATCACCAGGAAGATGCCACGGAGTGCGCGGATGTCTTCCAAGGGATTCTCCGGCAGGGCGATGAGGTCGGCGGCGAGGCCGGCCTCCACCCTCCCTGTCTCATGCTCGAGGCGGCAGAGGCGGGCGGCGTCGAGTGTGGAGGCGCGGAGCGCTCCGACGGCGGTAAGGCCGGCTTCCACCAGGTTTTCCGCCTCGCAGACGGCCATGGGTACCCCTGCCGACAAATCGCCGGGAGGTGCGTCGGTGCCGTTGGCAATGTTGACTCCCGCCCTCACCGCCCTCCGAGTACTCTCCAAGTGCTCGTCCGCGGCGTCGAGCGCCTTCTTGATGGTCCACTCCTCGAAACCGTGCTCCTTCATCCAAGGGCCCGAGCGGGACACGGTGAGCGTGGGCACGAGCCAGGCGCTCGCGGCCGCGAGCCGGGCGGCGGTGGGCTCGTCGAGCCGGTAGCCGTGCTCGTAGCAGCGCACGCCGCCGTCGAGGCCGGCGTTGATGGGGCCCGAGTCGCCGGCGTGGGCGGTCACGTAGGTGCCGTGGCTTTGCGCCGCGTACACGGCCGCTGCTATCTCCTCCGGGCTCACTTGAGTGTGGCCGAACTCCTCGTGCTGCTGTGCTATGCCTCCGGAGAGGAAGATCTTCACGTGATCGGCGCCCGCCGCCAGTTCGGCGCGAGCGTTCTTGAGGAACTCGGCCGGTCCGTCCGCCACAGCGCAGCCTTGGCCGGCGCCGTGGCCGCCCGTGCTGTCTACCCCTCGTCCCGCGGCGACGATGCGAGGACCTTCCGCCCACCCTGCGGCGATCATGTCCCGCAACGCGATGTCGATGCGATGGTTTTCGTGACAGGTGCGCACGGTGGTGACGCCGGCGCGCAACGCATCGGCTGCCCGCCGGGCGGCCCGGAGCGCCGTCTTTCCCGGGTGCTCGTGCTCATCGCTATCGGAAAAAGGGAAGACGATGGAGAGGTGCGCGTGGCAGCTGATGATGCCGGGGGCGAGGTACGCACCCGCCAAGTCGAGCACCTCCTCTCCCTCCGCGGAACTCACTTGGCTCGAGAGGCGCCCCGCCTCAGGCTCCACCGCCGTGATGCGGCCGTCCTTCACCTGCACGGCCGTGTCGGCCAGCACGCGCTCGTGTTCTACGTCGATGACGTGAGCCCCAATCAACCACATGTCGTTCACCTCGCATGTGGGGCGCCGGTGCGGCGAGGCCGCGCCGGCGCCCTGTCAGTCGTCTCTGATCTCCGGTATGCGCCCACAGGCGGCCCGGTGTCCTCCTCCAAAATCGATGAGGCCGCGCCCTTCGGCGTTGCAGTCCGGTGCGGCGTACGGGCAACGTGGCACCAAGGAGCAGCCGGCGGACGCATCGGCTTCGTCGAGGTCGCGCGACAACTCCAGCGGCCGGGCGATGCAGGCCCCGTGCAGGCTGTGCACACTGGAGAGCAGGGCCCGCGTATAGGGGTGAAGTGGGTTAGAGAAGAGTTCCTTGGTGGGGCCCTCCTCCAGTATTTCGCCCAGGTACATGACCGCCACGCGGTCGCAGATGCCTCTCACCGTCCCCAGATCGTGGGAGATGTACACGTAGGCGCGTCTACCATCTTCGGTGAGCGACCGGATGAGCTCAAGCAGCTGGGCCTGCACCGACACGTCGAGTGCCGAGGTCGGCTCGTCGAACACCACGAGTTCAGGGTCGAGCACCAGGGCGCGTGCTAGTCCCACCCGCTGCGCCTGCCCCCCGGAGAGTTCGTGCGGGCGGCGCGAGCGGAGGGTTGGGTCGAGGCCCATCTGCGTGAGTGCCGCATCGATGCGATCGGCGGCCTCGCTGCCCCTGGCTCCGGTCAGCTTCAGGGAGTCGAACAGCGTCTGAGCCACCGTGCGCCGGGGGTTCAGGGATTCGATGGGGTCTTGAAACACCATCTGCATGCGCCGCCGCAGGCTGCGCATCGTGCCGGCCTTGAGCTGCGAGAGGTCCCGGCCGTCGAAGGTGATCGAACCCGCCGTCGGTTTGATGAGGTTGAGCGCCGCCTTGGCCAGAGTACTCTTGCCCGAGCCGCTCTCTCCCACCACGCCCACGGTCTCTCCGCGGTCCACGTGCAGGTTCACTCCCCGGAGGGCGTGATGGCCCCCTCGGGTGAAGCGTGACTTGTAGACTATCTCGAGATCACTGATGTCGAGCAGCGGCATGTGAATCGGCCTCGATTTCTTCGGCGAAGAAGCAGGAAGCCCGGTGAGCCGGGGCGACCCTGGTGTCGGGAGGAACCTCGCTTCGGCATCTCTCCTCGGCCATGGTGCAGCGAGGAGCGAAGGGGCAGCTCGAAGGGGGTTCGCGCAGGGTGGGCATGGTGCCGGGAATGGCTCGCACGGGCAAGCCGGACACGTCCGGCACGGCGTCGAGCAGCGCCCGTGTGTAGGGGTGGGCGCTCCGGCAGATGACGGCGTCCACCTCGCCCTCTTCGATGATCTGGCCTGCGTAGAGCACGGCGATGCGATCGCAGGAGGCGGCGAGCGCGACCAAGTCGTGGGAGATGATCATCACTGCCCGTCCCTGCTCGGTGGCCGCCGCCCGGATGAGGGCGAGGATCTCCTGGGTGAGGGTGACGTCGAGACCGGTGGTCGGCTCGTCCGCGATGAGCATTTTGGGAGCGCAGGCCAGCGACAACCCGATCATGACACGCTGGCACATTCCCCCGGATAGCTCGTGCGGGTAGGCGCGAAGGCGTTTCTTCGGGCTGCGAATACCTACGGACTCGAGCAAGGCAAGTGCTTCCCCGTCTGCCGCGGCGCCCCGAAGGCCGCGGTGGGTGCTCAGGCGGTCGGAGAGTTGTCTGCCCACTCTGCGGGTGGGGTTCAGGGCGTCTCGGGGGTTCTGGAAGCAGAGGGCGGCATTGCCGCCGTGATGGCGGCGGAGGGCGGCGTCGTTCATGGCGAGCACGTTCTTGCCTTCAAAGAGCACCTCCCCCGACGCAAGCGAGCGATCAGGAAGGATGCCCACGATGGCATTGGCGAGCGTGCTCTTGCCGCCTCCGCTCTCTCCCACGACGCCGAGCACCTCGCCGGGAGCAAGGCATAGATTTACCGCGCTGAGCGCCGCCACGCGTTCCTCCGGCTTGCCGAGGAGCACGGAGAGGTCACGCACGTCGAGGAGGGCGCCGGTACCACCGCCGGTGGACGACCGGGCGTCTACGGCCACGACTGGATCCGTTGAAGCAGTAGGCGTTTCTCCGTTGATAGGCGGTATAGGTTTCAGAGTGGTCTCTTCCATCGTCTCTCTGCCGTCTACTTCCGCGCGAACAGGTCGCGCAATCCTTCACCGGTGAGGTTGAACGAGAGCACGGTGAGGAAGAGGGCCAGGCCGGGGAAGACCGAGGTCCACCAGCGCCCGGCGACTACGTCTCCCGCTCCGGTGCTTATCATGGAGCCCCACTCCGCGGTTGGGATTGGCACGCCGAGACCGAGGAAGGAGAGGCCCGCCACGGTCAGTATGGCCCAACCGCAGTTCAGCGGAGCGATCACGAGTATGGGGTTCAGGCAGTTCGGAACCACCTGCCCAAAGAGTATCTCTCCTTGTCCCAGACCGGCGCAGCGGGCTGCCTCCACGAAGGAGCGCTCCCGGACGGCGATCACTTCGCTTCGCATGAGGCGGATGTACGGGGGGATATTGACTATGGCTACGACAATGGCGAGATTCCTCACCCCTGGACCCAGTACCGCCGCCACCGCAAGTGCCAAGACGAAGGAGGGGAAGGCCTGGAATATGTCGGTGATGCGCATGGTGATCTCGTCGAACCACCCGCCGATGAAGCCGGTAATGGCGCCGATGGTCCCACCGATGAGCACCGCAATCGAAACGGCCAAGAGGGCGATGGTGATGTCGATGCGCGCCCCGTGTGCGATACGTGACCATATATCCATGCCGTTGCGGTCGGTTCCCATGAGATGGGTGGGCGACGGCGGCGCGAGGATGTTGTCGAAGTCGATCTCCTCCGGTCCCCAGGGCGACAACAGGGGTGCAAAGACCGCCATGAGGACGACAAGCACGAGGATGACTATGCCGGCTATCATCAGCTTGGATTGGGCCAGCCTAAAGCGCTTTCTACGGGTGAGCGGGATGGCAAGGGCGTCGCTAAGGGGAGTGATTTCGGCCATCAGAGCCTCACTCTCGGGTCGAGTAGGGCATGCAGTACGTCAGCAAGCAGGAATATGAGGACGTAGAAAGTGGCCACCACGATGACAAAGGCCTGGATCACGGGATAGTCGCGGAACAGTAGGCCGCGCAGGGCCCATTGACCGAAGCCCTGCCACGCGAACACGTACTCGATCATGATCGCGCCGCCGAGCAGATATCCATACACCAGGGCCGCCAGGGTAGGCAGGCCGGCCAAGGAGGGGCGGGCGAGGTAGCTACGCCACAGTCTCCCCCGGGGCACACCATGGGCCACAGCGCAACGGTAGGAGTTCGATTGGAGTACATCGAGAGCGCCGACGCGCACGCTTCTCATCATGGGCCCCATGATGACGATAGCAAGAGTGATGACAGGAAGGGCCAGATGGCTCAAGGCGGAGCGTAGCGCTGCCCAGTTGGCGGTGAGCAGAGAATCGATTACGGCAGATCCGCTGATCTGCTGAAGCGTGATGCCGACCCCCAGGCGGCCACTCGGCACGGGCGCCCAGCCGAGAAGATAATAGAAGAAGTAGATGAATAGAATGCCGAGCCAGAACTCAGGAAGTGAGGTACCGAACAGGGCGACCACTCGGCTCATGTGATCGGGCAGCTTGCCCGCTTTGAGCGCCGCTACGAGGCCGAACGACACCGCCACGAGCAGGGCCAGCAGGAGCGCAAAGGTGGTCAGCTCCAGTGTAGCGGGGATCCGCTGGAGCATTTCGGTGGTAACCGAACCGCCGGTTTGAAAGGAGCGGCCGAAATTGCCCTGCAAGACTCCCCACATGTAGATTCCGTATTGGACGACTATGGGGCGGTCGAGTCCGAAGCGTTCCCTTGCTGCTTCGATATCGGCCGCGGTGGCGGTTTCCGGGACCACGGTGCGGACCGGGTCACCGGGGAGCACCCTGATGAGTGCGAACACCAGGATGCTCACCCCGATGAGCACCGGAATCAGGAGGGCGAACCTCCTTAGGGCGTACAGGAACAGTTTCAGTTCCTATACCCCCTGCGTACATTGCTTTTCACGTTCGAAGTCTGCATCGACGGTGATTAGCCTCTTCTCAGGTACTCCAGCCGGAACAAAAGGTCGACCGGTTGCGTCCAGCCCTCGATATCCTGCCGCATGGCCAGGTTGAAGTTGGGCTGAGCCAAGGGGATGGTGGGAACGTCGTTCGCGAATATCTCTTCCTGTATTTCCTTGGCCAGCGCCATGCGTGCGTCCGGATCGACGGTCTCGCGCAGTTCCGCGGCGATCTCATCGACCCTGGGGTTGCTGTAGTTCGCGTAGTTGAGGAACGCTCCTGTGGTCCATTCGATCTCCAGCATGTATTGCACGTCGTTGATCCACAGCGCGGCCGAACCGATCTGCATGGGGATGGTCTTCTTGGCGCGTCTGTCGACAAAGGTAGCCGGGTCGAGTACTTCGATCTCCAGTTCAATGCCCACCTTGCGGAGTTCGCTCTGGAGGAGAATGGCGATGCGTTCCTGCTCCTCGTTGTCGGTCTCGATAGCCAACGAGGTCGAGAAACCGCCACCGAGACCCGCTTCCTCGAGGAGTTCCTTGGCCTTGTCTAGATCGTACTCGTACGGATGGCCGAGTGGGCTGTAACCGGGCATGTCGAGGGGTACTGGACTCTTCACCAGGCGTGCGTCACCACCGTACACGACGCTGATGACCTGCTCGTACGGCACGGCGTACGCGATGGCCTGGCGCACCAGGTTGTTGTCGAGCGGCGATGATGTCACGTCGAGGAAGATCTGGGTCATCTGCGAACTCGGGACCGAGATCACTTTCAAGTCGGGATTGCCCTTGAGGTCTTCCAGGTCTTTGCGTGTCAGATCGAAGGCGATATCGACATCACCCCGTTCCAGCATGAGACGGCGGGTGGCCGGTGCCGGCACGATGTTCATGCGGACCGTGTCGAAGTAAGGCTTGCCCAGGGGGTAGACCTCATTGGCTTCAAGCACGAGCTCACTGCCCCTCTGCCAGGAGACGACGTTGAAGGCGCCGCCGCTGGTCGCGTTCAGGGTGGCCCACTCCTGGGCCCACGGGTCGGCCTCAGTGGCGTGCTTCTTCATCTCCTCGGAGTCGAACACGTAGAGCCCGATCACCTGAATGAGCTCGGTGAGGGCGCTAGGGGCGTCTTGGGTGAACTGGACTGTGTACTCATCGATGATCTCAATCTGCTCGGGCTCGTTCAGCCCGATGACCCGGTAGACACCGGCGACGTTGGCCTGGGCGGCGAATGCTCTATCCTTCGACCACTTGACGTCTTCGGCCGTGAGTTCGTTGCCGCTCGGGAAGGTAATGCCCTCTCTGATCTTGAGAATCCAGGTCTTGCCGTCGTCGATGGTCTCGAAAGACTCAGCGTAGACCGGGATGACGTTGGTGGTGTCGTGTATCTCCGCCCCGTCGACGGTTGTCACACCGTAATCGACCATGTATGGATAGATGTTCTTGTGAAGGGCCAGTGCGACCAAGTCAAAGGCCACGAAGTCCTGGTCGAGGCTGCCCGGATCGGCCGAGACGGCGATGGTGAGAGTATCCGATACCGCCGTTTCGGTTGTTGTGGTGGTTTCCCCAGGCTGGGTCGTCGGGGCCGCAGTCGTCGTTGTGGTTTGCTCGCCACAAGATGCCAGTAGGAATACGATTGCAACTGCCAACAACACAAGCGTGATGGTGAGACGTAACTGCTTGACCATGATAGTTCTCCCTCACGTGTTAAGAAGCGCGGCCTCTTGATTTATCGGGCCGTCAGGTACTCATGACCCGACGGCGACCACGCGCCTCTTCTCAGTAACTTCCGTGTGTGTGCGCTCGATATGAACCCTCCTTGAGTCGACAAGCGTGTCCTTCGCGTGTGGCTATTCAATCGACCGGTCCGCAATCAGTTGTCTGCCGGCTACGAGACCCTGTGCGTAAGCTGTGGCCGTGCCAATGGGATCGAGCAGACGCAGGGGCGTGTGCGGTGCGACCGCCGACAGCATTCCTCCCCAGAACGTGCAGGAGAAGAATGCTACGTCCGCTTCGTACTCCTCGTATGCACGCTTCAGTTGCGCGGCTCCCGATGTCGCGAGGGCTTCGCGCATTCGGCCGCGTATGAGTGTTCTAAGCGCCTGGGGGTCGTTGGCGAAGAGTGTTTCGGTCTCTTCGTTGGTGGGGTGTCTCACCGTGATCGGCAGCGCGCAGGCAAACCGGTCGAGAACGCCGTAGCGGCGGGCCAGCTCGCGAGCGAAGTTGCCGTTGCCGGGGAGGTTCTCACCCTCTCCCGATTCGATACCTGGGTAAAGGACCGCCATTCTGCCGAAGGCAGGTGCCGTGTAAGCAGCCGCTTCGAAAGGCGCCGTCACGGGGATGCTTACGAGTGTCTTGGCGTCAGAGAGGCCCGGGTCGGAAGCGCACGCGATGACGATGCCGTCGAATCCCTCCTGCTCCCCCCTCTTCACCAAGGAAAGGAGCTGGTTGAAGAAGAGTTCTTGTGACGGCAGATACGCGGTGTGGGGCACGCCGTCGGCGAGATGGCGGACCTCGATTTCTGTGTCGGCCCCCACGGCGAGCCGGGCGACGACCGCCGTGTCTTCGTCGTAAAGCCCAGTGGCCAGCGGATTGATAATGAGCAGCCGCATTCTGGGCATCAGTCAATCCCGGCTTCGGCGATGATGGCCTGCTGCTTCTCGACTTCCTCTTTCAGACTGAATTCCACTCCTTCGCAGTCCTCGAGGAACTCCACGTGGTGGTCGGGCGGAATGTAGTAGCCCTGTCCCGCTTCGATGACTTCTTCGTGGTCGGAGTAGTGGACCAAAATCTTACCTTTGATGAGGTAGCCCCAGTGCCGTGTCTGGCAGCGGTTATGGGGGAGGCCTTGCAGGTAGGGGGTGGTGTCGAGCCCCGCTGGTACGCGCTCGAAGCTCATAACCATCTCTGCACACTCGGTCGATCGGGCTTCATAGCCCTCGACCTGGGCGGTGGTCGGTAGGTCGTTCCAAGATGCTCTCACGATCATCCACCTCCCGGGCTGGTGGACGGCACACATCCACTTCTGCCCTATCTCCAGTATGTGACGCCGGGGGAACCCCGGCAAGCGCCATTGCCTTGCGCGGCGTGCTCATCACACTGCAAATTGTAAGGGTCTGAAACCAGGCCGTACAGGTCTGGTGGTCGAACCAGTGTCACCATCATATTTGGAGTGAGCGCGGTGTGTCAACGGTCTACCCTCTGCAATGGGAGCACCGCTCGACCTGACGGCCAGCGAGGCCCGCCCGTTTGCGCATGCGTGCACGTGTGACCCCACCCAGCATGCACGTGACCCTGCCGGGCATGCTCAATCCTCCCTAGAAGTCCAGCGGGGCCACGTCCCGGGCTGCCCTCAGTCCGGAGGCGTGGGCGTAGGTGGCTGTGGTCTGCAGGTTGTCGTGACCGAGCTGGGACTGGATGGTGGAGAGCGGCACGCCCTCGTCGTAGAGCCACGTGCCGTAGGTGTGGCGCAAGAGGTGAGGGTGGATGCGGCGTCCCAGTCCTGCCCGCCGGCCGTAGCGGGCCAGCATATGACGCACGTACGAGGTGTCGAGCGGTCCCCCATAGCGGGTGGAGAAGAGGAACTCCGAAGCAAAGACCCGGGAATCCAGGTATTCCCTCAAGGCCTCGCCCAGGCTCTGGGAGAAGGCCACCGTACGCCGACGAGGCTTCTTCTCGTGGCGCTGGCGCTTGCCGTGGCGCACGAAGAGACGGTGCTCGGATAGATCCAGATCGGTGACCCGCACCAGGACGGCCTCCTGACAGCGGAGACCTGTGCCCAAGAGGAAGCGGATGAGATAGTAGTTGCGGTGGCCGGTGGGATAGCGGCGTCCGGGAACGCCAAGAAGAGCCTCCCCTTCGGTCCGGGTGAGAAAGTCGGGTATCTGTTGCCGGGCCATGGGTCACCTCGCAATAAACGTTGCAGGCCGTGCGCTTCCCCCGGTGTTCGGGGACACATGGCCTCCTGCACTTATAAGCAGGCTGGAGCGTCCCCTTTAATAACAGGGAAAGCCACCCTGGCTTCTGGTGAAGCTCGAGCGGCTCTCAGGTGACCGGAGACCTTCTTTCAAACACCCCTAAAGCTCGGGTCTTTGCGCATCGAGGGTTACCCCTCAAGGCACCGCTGGCGTCTCCTGCCCGGTTGCCGGATCCCTTAAGTTAGGGATCGCTCCAAATGCTTACAATAAGTATAGCAGCTAGTTGGAGTGATCAGGGGGTGGATTACGCCTCGGAAGAGTACGTGGCCCTCTTGGTCGGCACGGCATCGAGATCTCCATTAGCCGTACTGGAATAGCCCAGGGTCACAAGGCCGTACACGCAACCCAGCGTCAAACCATTGATCACTTGCTGGAGTGTGAGTTGTCCCATCTACACGTCCCCGTTCGAGGGTATACGCGCGAGGAGGGGCAGAAGCCCCCCCTCGCGCGATAGATTGCCGACGGCTATTTGCCGGCTTCCTTGATCTCAATGAATTTTCCGTCCTTCACCTGACCGATGAATGTACCGGAGGACACCAGGTCACCCTGTTCGGTGAACTCGATCTCGATGCCGAGGATGCCGCTGTACTTGGTTGTCTTGAGCGCTTCGAGCACACCCGCGCGCGTCACGGTGCCGGTGGCGTCGTAGTCACGCTGGATGGCATCGAGGAGCACGTTGGCCGCTTCGTAGCTCTGGCCGGAGAACATGGAGAGCACGCCGAACTTGTCGATGTACTTCTCCACGAAAGCCACGGTCACGGGATCCGTGGAGGTCTCGAGGATCGGGCCGAGTGACGAGAAGTACGTGCCTTCAGTCGCCCCACCGGCGTTGTCGATGAACTCGCCTTGGTCCTTCACGCCGTCGCCGCCCACGAGCTGGACTTCATAGCCCTGGGCCTGCATCTGCTTGGCGATAGAGGCGAACTGCGCCGGGCTCGGAATAGCGGCGCAGAATACGTCGGGATCGTATGCTTTGATCTTGGAGATCAGAGCGGAGAACTCCCTGTCGGTTTCCCCGATCTGGTCGCGCTGGATCTCGGTGATACCGTACTCATCGCGAAGAGCCGCTTCCACCTGGTCGGCCAGACCCTGGCCGTAGGTGCCCTTGTCGTCGATCATGTAGACTTTCTTGGCCCCCAAGATGCTCGCAATGGCCTCAGCGACGCCTCCGCCTTGGGCGGCGTCGACCGGGCAGATGCGATGGAAGGTGGCGAAACCGCGCTGGGAGAGGTCGTCATTGGTGGCCGACTGGGTAATGAGCGCCAGTCCGCCGGCTTCTACCACGGGAAGGGCGGCCTGGACACCAGAGCTGGTCATGGGACCGATAACGCCCATCACAGCGGGATCGGCCACGAACTTCTCAGCAACGGCGGCCGACTTGGCCGGATCGGCGGCGTCGTCGCCGACTTCAACGGAAACGACTCTGATCTTGTCTTGGGCGGCGTTGAACTCTTCAACCGCGAGTTCGATGGCGCCAAGCGCGTCAAGGCCGATCTTGGACAGCTGACCCGTGAACGGACCGGCGGCGGCGATCTTCACTTCGACCGTCTCGGCCGCGGGCGGCGCGGTAGTGGTGGTTTCGCCGCCGGCAGCGGCCGTCGTAGTAGTGGTTGTCTCCCCGCCGCCGCCGCAACCGGCCACGACGATGGAGAGCGCCACGATTACCATAAGAATTGCCAAAAGAGCTTTCGAGCGAAGTCTCACAGAAGAACCCCCTTCTAGTATTCCGGAGAATGCATCAGACAGTAGTGGTTGTCTCTACGCTGCGTGGCGTGCCCTACCCGGCACCAGCGTCGCCACAACTGCGCCCTCAGGGGGGCGACGTGCTTCGGCCTTCCTTCCGGTCCTCTCTCCTCTGCGCCTCCTTCCCGACGTTGGTCCCCTGAACGGCACGGCGGTCTTGGGATTGTTTTCGTTCACTACACGCATGGATTAGCGTATTTATGACTCGCTATCTTTGTGTCGGCGTACTTGTAGGCCGCCTCGGTAGGTGTTGTCTTCATGCTTTCTGCAGCCTCAAAATTCTGGCGTGTGAAGTCGTAGCAACGTTTTTCCACTATTTGGATCACGTCCGAAAGGGCTAGTCGATTACCATGAGTGAGGTGAGCAACTCCAGCTATCACACCGCCCAGATTGTGCGCCCACTCGATTTGATAGTAGTGGCCGGTGTTGTTCATGAGTCGCGCCAAGTGTATTTCCTCCTCGTATGATGTCGCGCGAAGAGTGTTGTTGGCGCCAGGCATGACGATTTTGTAGGCCAAATTCGGGATTATTTCTTCATCGAAAAGATCTCCAGTGGCGCAGGGCGAGAGAATGTCCCCTTCCAGCTCGAGAAGCTGGGAGGAACTGACAATCTGGACACGATCTTTGTAGCTGGAAGCGGCGCCCAGGAGTCGGTTGATGGCTTGCTCATCCAGGTCTGCCACCGTAAGCGAGGCCCCGTCGTTCAGCGCAAGGAGTGCGAGAGTCAACCCAACTGAGCCAAGTCCGAGGATTGCCACTCTCTTGTCTCTTACCGAAGCTTGGCCATAGACCGCATCGCAGGCAGCCAGAATGCCTGAAAAGACGCCGTGTGCCGTCGGGGGGCCGCTTGGACCGACTCCGCTACGTGTGCCCCCACCGAAATTGGGGCTGAAGAACTCATTCATTGTGTCCGAGAGGTGGGGACTGAACCCCATATCAGGACCAGTGAACGTCCGCGAGCGATCGATACAATAGGCGATGAATCCCAGGGCTTCGTAGTCCGACATCTCAATTGGCGGCGCGATGACGATGCTCTTGCACCCACCGAAGTCTATGTCGGCAGCTGCATTCTTGTACGTCATCGCTCGCGACAGATTAAGTCCATCGCAGATCACATCGATTTCGAGGTCCTCGGGGCTGTGCCGTCGGATACCTCCAGTGCGAACGGCATGTCGTCCTGAGATTAGGCCCATGCCGCTAGAGTGAACGTTGTTCACGAAGCGTATGTCTCGATCCGGCAGTAGCCAGCCCTCTACGCGCTCGTGACCTGCCTCCCCAATGAGCCGCGCCACTCGCGAAACATGGTCGGCCAGACCATAGCGCTCATAAAGTTCGCGTGTTGCTGAACAGCCGAGGGCAACTGGCTCAGGATCGAGTTTGGTTTCCCAAGTGAATGCCCGACGATAGGAAGACCAGTCTATTCCGTTGCTCCACTCCCTGAAGCAGGTTAGAGACGGCACGTCTTCACCGGGGTAGCTCTGGAAGCAGAAGCCTGAAAGGCCTTCTTCTTTAAGCGGGGCAAAGAGACTTTCCATCATGTAACTCTCCATGAGGCGTGGTCACGGGCATCAAGCCGTGGAGGGGCAACAAGGGGAAAGCCTTGCGGCTATTATTCAGCCGTATGAGTTACTTGTCAAGGTCATCGACTTGACAAGGCAAGCCAGTTGGATGAATAATGGGCTTAGAGAGTCCGACGGCGGGCACAACAGGGGAAATGCCGCTACGCAACCGGACACCAAGCTTCGTAGTCAGAACGGCCGCAAAGGGGGTGTTGTCAGAAAGGACGAAGCAGCGTTTCGTTTGCTTTGAGATCTTCTCTTACCTAATCCGATGGGCACGCTTGAGTGTGGCAAGCTTGCCGATTTCATCGTTCTGAGTGGCAACCCGCTCAATGATATGCCAGTCCTCACCAAACCCAACTGCATCAAAGACGTTTACCTGGGTGGCGTTAGCATTCATCCCATGGGCGAAGGGGGGTTGCTTGAACCAAGAGTCTTCTTCGACAGAACAAATCGGAATCAACGACCAGAATCACGCTCTTGATTCCAAGGTTGCTCGTGATTCGAAGAAGGAATTCCTCATGGGGTTCGCGCCAAGCGCCCAATCAATCCTGAGGGTTGCGCGACGGCTACTGATAGACGACGGCTTCGATGCCTTACGCTTTGAGCGCATCGCCAGTGAATCAGGTGAAGGCAAAGCTACAATCCGTTACCATTTTGGGGATAAGGCAGGCCTCATTGCTGCTTTGGTTGAGCTGCTTGCCCATGACGCTACGGTTGGTCTTCTTGACAGAAGTGAGGCTCTCCCACAAGGATCTGAACGAGTCGCAGAGCACGTGAAGGGCACGCGTCGTCTCACCTTCAATCAAGAGTACCTTGCGTTCTTCGATGTATTCCCCCATGCACTACGCGAGTACCCAGAGTTGCGTGGGCGAATGGGGGAGCTCTACGACTGGTATAGAGATATGATGATTCGCTGTTTCGGATTCTCGGGCTCGGGACAGGCGGCAGATGCGATGGCCCTGGCGTCGATGTTTATCGCCACCGCCGACGGGCTGGCAATCCAACAAGCGCTTGACCCGGAGGGCTTTGACGCCGGTCCGGCGTTTGACCTCCTGAGGAGAACTGTTGAAGAAGTGTTGGACTCTATGGGAGCCGCCAAGCAGGAGCAAGAATAGAGCCGGGCATCCTGCTCTCCTCCAGATTGAAGCAGATTGAAGCCACCTCTGGCAGGCTGCTGAAAAGGCCCCTCAAGAATGGGTGAGGGCGGGTCATGAAGGCTCAATGCCATGCGTTCTCTGCGCCTGCTAGTGCCAGTGCGGGTAGGTGACGTAGACGGACCGGAAGAGTTCGGAGATTGCGCGCCAAGACGCTTGAGTGTCAGGCGCCTGTGGAATGGAGAGGAAGTCACCCGCGCTGACTGTATAAGCCTTGCCGTTCATCTCGACAACGGCCGTACCCTCGATCACATACTGAGCAACACTCTCTTGAACACAGTCCGTGAACGTGGGCTCGTCGTCCCGGTAGACTTCCCAGACGCCCATACAGAACGGTGCGCCTTCCGGCTTCCCGAAGGCGTCCCGGAGCCAGCATTCGCCCCCCACGCCGTGGAAAGGCTCCACCTCATGGGGACCCATGCCTGCGGGTGGCCGGCTTCGTCCTGCGGAAGACTCAACTGTCTAGAACGTGAGGAGGCCGTGCCTTACCTCCTCACGTAGGTACCTGCTGTTCGATCATCGAACGGCCTGCAGACGGAGACAACGATGAGGGCCATCCGCATGGATGGCCCTCGGACCTTCTTGTGGTGTTGCCCTCTCAGTAGCCCGGGTCCACCGCTGGGTCGTTGAGGTAGTACGAGAAGTCATCCCCTCCGGAGGCTTTGACTATGTGATAGTTGCCCCATCCGCCCAAGACGTCTCCAAGAACCGGCATGTACAGATGGAATATCACGTTGCCTCGGCCCACGTAGCCGCTGTAGGGCTGGCCTTCGTAGGTGCCTTCGAAGAAGAAGTGGCGGCGGAGATAGCCTTGACTGACCGTCACCGAATCGACCTCAAACTTGACGGTCTTGTTCACACGCATTCCATCGGGGTCGACCAGGTGTATCCGCGCTTGGATGTAGCCTGTAGTGTCGTAGTCCCATTTTATGTTCCAATCCGATCCGTCGTCATAGGGACCATAGGCTTCGCCCACGGACTCGATCTTCATCTTGACGTCGATGCGCCCGTCGACAACGACCCACTCATCGCCGTCTTTGTACCAGACACCGTATTCCAGATCGTACTCGTCCCCCACAGCGTCGAACGTGCCCGTGGCGTCAATCACAACATGCGGTGGCTCCGGCTTCTTCGCCCCCGCGCTTGCGGTCAAGGCAAACAGCATAACGACTGCCAGCCCCAGCAGAAACACTACGAGAATCCATCGCCGTCTCATGAGCCCGCGCCTCCCCCTTAATTCTGATAGGACGCTGAGCGGTAGGGTGTGCGTCCCTTGCAGGGGACGACACAGGCGACTGCCGCCTATTTCTTGATCATAGTCTCGCTCAACTCTTACTGCAACAAGCAAAGCATCAGCACAAGGCCGACCTCGTCGTCTACTACAGATATGTATCCATGCAACGGGATGAAGAAGACCGTGCCGTAGGGACTCACCCGCAGGGACGTGAAGGATTCCTGACGGGAGCACTAGATTAGCCACCAGGGTCGCGGAGAAGCCGACGCTCATGGCCAGGGGCCAGTAGAGCGGGCGCACGTGTGCTGCAAAGGTCACAAACCAGATCGTGCCCACCGTCCAAGCGATGCTGGCCGGGAACCATAGCCACTTGGCAATTGCAGCGTGCTCCTCCGCGGTTGGTGTCGACAGCAGCATCGCTGCGGATAAGGCGCCCACGGACATCGCTGCGGAGGTCGCGGCCAAGGCGATCAGGACTCCATCTCGAGGTCTGCGAAAGAAGAGTCGGTCAGCCCGTGCGAGGCAGCCGAGAGCAAGCCACTGCCAGCGATCACCCCCATGCCTATCATCATGAGGTTCACAGCAGAACCCTCACTTGCAGAGAGCTACCCTGCTCGCTCTTCCGAAGAGCACCTTCCCAAGAGCAAGCAGTCTTTCGTTCCCTCGCGCCCAATTCCGAAACCCCAGCACGCCTCGCCAAAGTCATCCACATCCGCTCCGGAGTCCGACCGCGGTGAGGTCAATATGACGATTGTCCAGTTCCAATACACAGCAGACGTCAGTACCCCCCCGGCAACATCGGGACGAGGATAGGGCTGGCGCATAGGGAAGCGGCGAGAGGTACCCGAGTCGTGGTCCAGAAGAGAAGGGAGGTCCATCATGAAGCGAAGACTGTTGTCGGGCTTCGCACTGCTTGTGGTCCTGTTGTTGCCGTCCACGGCCCTCGCCCTATCGGCAGGGGGAGAAGCGGCCACGTTTGATGAGTCGGCGGCGGCAGCTGTCGGCGAGAAGATATTCTTCGACACCGATCTGTCCAGCCCCAAAGGACAGTCATGTGCGTCGTGCCATAGCCCTGAGGCGGGCTATGCCGACCCAGATGGCGTGGCCGTTTCACCGGGGGCAGTTCCGCATCGCTTTGGCAACCGGAACGCTCCCATGGCTGCGTATGCCATGTATATCCCCGAGTTCTACTACGACGAACAGGAGGACTTGTATTTCGGAGGACAGTTCTGGGATGGCCGAGCGCCTACTCTCGAGGATCAGGCCAAAGGCCCGTTCCTAAATCCTCTTGAGATGAACATGCCCAACAAGCAGTCCGTGGTCGCCCGAGTGGCAGCCTCGGACTACGCGATGGAGTTCAGGGCAGTGTTCGGTCCCACCAGCCTGAGCCTCAAGAATGTCGATGACGCCTACGACCGAATCGCCGACGCATTGGCTGCCTACGAGCGCACGGAGGAAGTCAGTCCCTTCAGCTCGAAGCACGACTATGCCATGACACTCACGGGTAGCGCCC
>Ga0351900_1071_pt1 | contig 29649 bp, 23 predicted proteins | sample BONcelHT113001D3_FD_205827 | JGI IMG/M metagenome (GOLD analysis project Ga0351900, IMG submission 205827) | Enriched cells from coal bed in the Powder River Basin, Montana, United States - BONCAT cells T11 rep1 HSBNCT.T11.300.1.D3 ...
GGGCTTGATATCGGCGTTCATTTTCTCCTGAGCGCCTACCAGATGGCCGATGATGTCGAAAACCACCTTTTCCAGCTCGCTGGGGGAACGCGCGCTGATGAGCGTTTCCATAGGCTTGATATCGCTGTAGGCGGAGGCGATGATGTCCGGCTCGATTTCGTGCAGCACGTTGAGCATCATGTTCATGACGCCGAACATCCGGCAACGCATCACGTAGAGGTTCATGCCGTCGGTGCTGCTGTAGTAGGACATCACTTCGTGAAGCAGATGGGAAGCCTTGGCATAGCTGCCCTCCAGCATCAAGCTGATGAAATTGCGCTCGGCATCCATGATGTCGTAATCCTGCCACGATATGCCAGTGGAATACATCAGCGGGTCAAACGGCACGACGCTGTGCCCCTCAAACGACAGGAAATCCCCATATTCTTTTGCCCGTAGCGCGTTTTGGTAAGAGAGTTGGATATTCTCAATACCTGTCTGCGCATCGCCGATATAAGCCCGATCCAGCGGGTGAGGAAAGTGCTCCTTCAATTGGGATACCAGGGTGACGCACAGGTCGTACACCGTCATTTGCGCATCGATGGCATCCGTACCCCTGGCAAAGCAGAATTGCGCCACGAAACCGCTGCTCTCCTGAATGATGTCAAACGTGCAATGCGCCTCGCACAGGTGGCTCAGGAACACCTCCAACACACGCTCGGGGTCCGCGTCGGCACCGCTCTTGTTCTGCACGCTGAAAGCGCCGTCGTCCCGGCAAAGCCATGCGACGACGAACACGTCCCCATTAAATTGGAAGGAAGCCCTCTGGAGCTCATCCAGCGCATCGTAGCCGATGCTGAACAGCAGGTGGAGCGCGCGCTTGCCCGCGATGTTGTCAAGCCGCTTGATTTCGCGCTGCATGGTGCCTTCCTCGTCCAGCAGTTTGGAAAGCCTCGCGTTGATGAGGCTGAAATCATCTTTGGACTTCTCGCCTCCGGATACGCGCTGCTTGAGCTCGTGCACCGGCCGATAGTGGTGCGCGGTTACATAATAGGCAAACAGCAGCCCAAGCGCCAGCGAGATGAGGTTGATGCCCCAGAACCATTGCCTCGTCTGCGTGACCTCTAGCAGGTACACATCCGTGGGGATCGACAGCACATACAGCAGGTCTGACTGGGCGGACGGTATGCTTACGGTCATTGCGTTAGGCACAGCCTGTGTGCCTTGCGCCTTGGCCGACACAACGGTTTGATAATCGACGGGGGAGGGTTGACCATCGCTGTTGAGCGCAGCGCCTTCCAGCGCGATTAGCCATGCCTGCCCACCCGCGTTTGCACCTGTTTGCGCAAGCACCTTGCGAATGGATTCCGTGTTGATTTCCGCGATCAGCGTGATGATGGGCTCCTTTCCCGCGCCACGGGTGCTCAGCGTGCGCAGGAAAAGAATGGATCCATCCTGAAGCAGGCAGAAACGGTTGTAGTTCATCTGTGATGTCAAAGCAGAAAACGCGTCCTCCCCGAGGTGAAGATTGTTGCGCAGAACAGCGGAAATCTGCTTTTCATCGGTGAACAGGCGCAAACTATCCATCAGGCAGTTCATGTCGCTGTAATACACATACAGGTGGCGGAACAGATCCGCTTGAAAAGAGAAATTGCCTAAATACGCCGCTCTGCGGTGCAGCTCATAATACGTTTTCGCGTCGTAAGGCAGGGATAGGAACTTAATCCGTTTGATCTCAGAGGATAAAAAAATCGAATCCCCCACATTTCCGATCATTTTAAGCTTTTCATCGATCACACTGGCGGCCTGATCGATGGCCATCTGACTCATCTCGTTGGTTTTGGCTGTCAGGCTGTGTTGCACACCGCTGAAGTACAGCAAGCCTGCCGTAAGTTGCAATATCAAAATGCAGGCAAAGCCCAGAAACCAGACTGTAAACGTGCGCGATCTCCAAAATTGTCCACGCATCGGTTTTTCGCCTCGCTGTCCTTTTTGTTTGACCCTGAAAATCATTATAGCGGATTCAAACGAAAAAACAAAATCTGCCCATGTCGGAAAAGGGCCGATTCACGAATGCGCGGCATAGGCAATTTGCATTTTATGAATGGTCATTTCTTGTCCAGATCAGACACGGGGATGCAAAATCATACCATAAACTTCGCAAATCCCAATGCTTGACGCGCTATGGGGGTAACCGTATGATAGGCGTGACCATCGCCTCGCACATGCGCACGCCTTCGCTGATGGGCCCCGCCAGGGGCGCTCATCGGACAGAGCGGCGGCGTGCCCTTGGGCTACGGCGCGCTTCATTTCGCAAGGATTTTAGAAAGGAGCATATTCGATGTCCAATGTTCTAATGACTACCACCATCTTTTCAAATGTACTCAGTCTGACGGACGGCGTACAGGTCATCCTGCCCGACGATCGCACGGAGGGCGACTTCCCTGTGTTATGGTTGCTCCACGGCGGCTACGGCAACCAGAATGACTGGATTGAAAACACGAAAATCCTGCTATACGCGCAGGCGAACCAGATCGCCGTCATCATGCCGCACGCGGGGTGCAGCCGCTACTGCAACATGACATGGGGTGCTGATTATTACGACTATCTGACCGATGAACTGCCCCGCATCATGAAGCATCTGTATCCGCGCCTGTCCACTCGCCGTGAAGACAACATGATCGCGGGGCTTTCGTTAGGCGGTAGCGGCGCGATCTCCCTTGGCATGCGAAACCCGGACAAATACGGCGTAATCGGCGTACTGTCGGCCAGCAGCATCATCCCGCTGGAGCACCTGCGCCAGACCACCGCGGGCGCGCCGCAACCTCCGGGGGGCGAAGGCAGCATGAGCGTAAACATGGTGAATTTTGGCGTGGAGAATACAGGGGAACTGGAGGGCAACCCTGAACATGACGTGTTGCTGAACGCCCGCACGATCATTGAGCAGGGCAAGCCTGTGCCCAAAGTGTACCACGCAGTAGGCATGGAGGATCACGCCTATCCTGTGGGGCTGGGCTTGAAGGCGTTCTTTGAGGGGTTCGAGGGGAATCCTTTCCGTTACGAATTCCATACCGAGCACGGCAAGCATGACTGGTTCTTCTGGGACAAATGGATTGAAAAGTTCATCGAAGCTGCGATGGAAGACAGGAGGCTGCAGTATGGCGCTCATTAAGATGGAATTATGCTCGGAATGTTTGACCCGGAAGACCTTTGTGAATGTGATCGTACCCGAGATGAGCGAAAAACGCGTTTTACCCAACGGGAAGTTCCCTGTGGTGTGGTTGCTGCACGGCGCTTTTGACGGATATCAGGGATGGGGGCGCTTTACATCGATCGAGTTGTATGCCCAAAAGCGTGGCGTGATGGTCGTTATGCCTGACGCGGAAAACAGCTTTTACTCCAATTACCCTCTGGGCCGTTATTACGATTACCTCACAGAGGAGCTGCCGCGCATGCTCGCCCAGTACTTCCCCATGTCCACCGAGCGGCAGGACACCTTTATCGGCGGGCTATCGATGGGCGGGCACGGCACAGCGCGTATTGCCTACCAAAACCCGGACAGATTTGCGGCAATGGGCCTGTTTTCCAGCTGCAATTTCATCGATATGAACCTGCCCATGGCCCCCGGTGGCATGCGGCGCCCCTGTAACTTTATCCGCTGGCAGATATTGGGCTGTGAAGACCGTGATATGCGTACGCTCCATGGTACCATGCACGACAACCGGCACCTTGCGCAGCTGGCTTCCCAGAGTGGTCAGCCCCTGCCTAAAATCTTCTTTTGCTGTGGCGAGCAGGATCACTGCTATCAAGACTGCAAAAACGATGTGGAATTCCTGCGCCATATCCCCAACCCTTACGATGTGGTGTTCTTCGAGAGCACGGGCGTCCACTACTGGGATTTTTGGGATGAATGGGTTCGCGTGTTCCTGCAATGGCTGCCGATTCGTGAGCGCTCAAACGAGTATGTTTGAGAAACCCGGGAACCGCATGATGCGATGAATGAAAACCTACGTGAGCAATATTCTTTCAATGGATATGGGAGCCTGTGCGAATCAGCACTGGCTCCCATCAGTTTACATTATCAGGTTGAAATTTCAGAACAGATAATCGTATCGAAAGCAGCCCCGCCGAAAGGCGGGGTTTTTGAACCCCGAATTGAACCCGCAATTACAGAAAAAAACATCAAACTGTGAAAAAACATGCGATATTAAAATATAAGAAGCCCGCAGCCCTAATGGCTGCGGGCTTTTTAGTGGCATAGGTATTATCTATTAATAAAATGCACCGTTCACTGCTTAAAAATGGTTCAATTTCAACGATTTCAAGAGTTGCACACCCCCTAACAACCCGCCACTTTATGCGCTTTTTTTGGATCGTCAACAGTTATTCGGACAGAAATTATGACGAACCTGTACTTGTACAGCCATCCTTACTTAAATACCGTTGACAATTTCCTCAATGTAGGATGGCCGCCCCATCGCGTGCTGAATCCAAATTGCCTAACCTCTGCAACTTGACGTAGAGCCTCGTCCTCAGCCCAGCAGCTGCTCAGCCTCAGACATATTCCGGATCACGGGTACGCCGAAAGGACAACGCTCTTCACAACTTCCGCAAGCGATGCATTCCTTTCCTGTAGCCTTCAGACCTTGATAGTGCGAGCGCAGAGAGGGCGGCACGTTCGCTTTGTCCAAGCGCGCGATGTCGAGATACTTGTTGACGGTAGCAATGTCAATCTCCACCGGACAGGGCTGGCAATGGCCGCAATACACGCAGTTGCCACGAAAATCGTTGCGCAACGAGCCCAGCGCTTCGGTATAATCCCGCTCCTCATCTCTCATGTCCAGGTAGCGCACTGCATCCAGCACTTCGGCCCTGGTTTGGCACCCAAGCATCACGCTTGCAACCGCTGGGCGCGTGAGTGCATAGTGGATGCACTGCTGCACCGTCAGTGGTTTCTTAAACGGTGTATGATCCGGAGAGATCAGTTTCCCCGCGCCTAGTGTTTTCATGACGGTGATGCCTATCTGTTTCTGCTCGCATAGCTTGTATAATTCGGCGCGTTTAGGATCGATGCCGCGGAAAAGCTCGGCTCCAAACCCCTTTTCGAGATGATCGAACACATACTCGCCTGCAGGAAGCATGTCAAACGCGGGGTTGATGCTGAACAGCATCATTTCCGGAAGCCCGGTGTTAATCGCACGTATCGCAGTGTTCGGGTTATGGGAACTGAAACCGATGTGGCTGATGTCTCCATCTCGCTTGAGCTTGAGTACATAATCTGCGAACCCGGTCTCGAACACACCCTTGTAATCGTCCTCTGAATCGATGAAAAACATCATTCCAAAATCGATGTATCCGAAGATGCGTAGCATTTCCTCGAAAAATCGCTTCACCGTAGGCAGATCGCGGGAGATGTCGTATAGCTGCCTGATATCAGTGGAACCAATATGCCCCTGGATCATCACATCCTTACGGCGCGTACCCAGTGCTCTGGCGATATCTTCACGAATAGCTTTTCCCGGCATGAACACATCAAGTAGATTGATCTCGCTTTCGAGCGCAGCATCGATTGTTTCTTTCACCTGTTCGTACGGCCTGTTGTCCAGATGCTCGCAGCCAAGACCGATTACGCTGGCTTTGTGACCCGTATTGCCAATATCTTTAAATTGCATAGTGTTCACCTTATCTCAATGTTTTTTCTCACCAATTTGAGTATACCATAACCTATCACGCCCCCTCAACCGATACCGGTGGATTGTTAGCCCCTGTTTGGGTCGAAATGTTAAGTGCTGGCTTTTTGGACTCCTCCGGTGGCAAGTGTTCCTTCGCATCCACTAAGCGTTGGTGATTTGGTGGCAAAATAATCGAATGTTCTATCACTTGTTCCCGAGCAGGCTCCCCAGTGCATCACTGATCATATCGGCTACTGAACCTTGTGGCTGGCTAGATACCGTTTTGCCGTTGTCGATCAAGGAAGGCACTAAGTCGCTACATTTCCCCCTAAGCACATTGGTGGCAGCCTTTTTTTTGTCGTTAACTGCCTTGCGATAGTACGTGATTAGCTGTTTCTCCGTCGATGTAACACGCATACTGGTATTCGCATTTGCTACGGTTGTCGAACTGGATGTGGTAGTTGGTTTACTTGTGTCCTTCGCAGCATTCAAAAGCGACGCTTGGGTCACACCCGTTGCCTTAGCGATCTTCTTTAACATGGCAATTGTAAGCGTCTGTTCGCCTCGCTCGGCTTTCCCGATATCGGCTGTGGTCAGCCCTCCGCCAACCTTTTTTGCCAGCTTCTCCTGAGTCAACCCTGCACCCACCCGTGCTCCCTTAATAAGGGCTCCTAATTTTGATGCCATAGTGTCATCCTCCTCTTCTATCACTCCATGATCGTTATTTAATACTGAGTAATCAGCACAAGTATTCTTGTGCGAATTATTGAGCTTCTTCTGAGGGTATAGCATAAATCATGCGCTCTAGGTCACCAGAGAGTCGCTCATGCCAGGTAATAATTTCTTCGTCACTCATATCTAACCAACTGTCAGGTCGAATACAATAGCGGTCAGAGAAAGCACGCAAAGCCTCGGCTTCATCTATATAAAACTCAACCATACTGTTAGGCTCATACCATTCACCGACGTCAAACAAGCAATAAAAGTCCGTCTCAGGTCTGTTAAGAACAGGAAGTTCTCTCAACAGTATTGCATAATCAACTTCTTCAAGCGTTTGGACGAAGCCCAACATGATATCCAATCCAGTCCCATGCAAAGTATCGTCTGTGACTTTACCTGCTTGGATAGCCTTAACGACTTCGTTCCACTTTTTCTCGTTTATGGGAGAACAACGCCAGAGCGGCCATGCATCCATCCCACCAAAGTATGTACCTGCACCCCTAGGAGTAATAAAATCGTATTGAAGCCCCATATCCATAGTCGCAACTGTTGGAACTGCACGAACACCAACGTTGGAAAGCGCTTCTATCATCTGTTCCCTTGTCACAGAACTCACCCCTTTACGTAATAGCGCTTAGTTACTCATGGAGCTCTGCGGAGACACTATCTCGCATTTGTTGAGAATTGTCGATGCGCGTCATATTTGACATTTACAGATATCGTGCAAGTACCTTAATAATTGCCGAAGAAATCATCTCTGCATCCTTGAGGCTACTATCCCGTCCAAAGGAGATTCTTATAGTGCCGTCAGCGTAGTTCCGCGGGATACCAATAGACTCAATGACATGTGAATGTTGGGTATTTATGCTGTTACAAGCAGAGCCAGTTGATATACAGATTCCCATCAAATCCAGTCGATGAAGTAACATCTCACCATCTGCATCGCGGAATGATAAGCTGACATTACCCGGAACATGGTGCTCTGCGCCATTGCGTATGAAATTAATTCGACTATCAGCCAAACTTGAAACAAGAATCTTCTCGCATTCATAGAGCCGTTGAGCTGTTTCGTGCATCTCGCGGCAGCTAGTTTTTAGAGCTGCTGCCATGCCAACAACCGCTGCGACATTCTCCGTTCCTGCACGCATGCCGGCTTCCTGAGAACCGCCATCCATGAATGGTGGAAGTGTCACATCCTCGTGTACATAGAGAAAGCCAACTCCTCTTGGCCCGCCAAACTTATGTGCTGAAGCACTCAGCATATCTACTCCCAGTTCCTTAACATCAACAGAGATATGCCCGACCGCTTGCACAGCATCTGTGTGAAAGACAGCACCCATATCGTGTGCAACAATCGCTAAGTCATGGATAGGTTCAATCGTACCAATTTCATTGTTGACGAGCATAACCGAAATCAATTTGGTTTGATCGCTAATGAATGACTTCAAGCCGTATGGCGAAATCACTCCGTGTACATCAGGCTGCAAATATGCAACTGGGAACCCAAGTCGCTCTATCGCTTCGCATGAACGCAGAACCGCATGATGCTCTATTGCATCCGTGATGACGCTTCTGTGGTCGCCATAAGCAAGCATCGTTCCTTTAATTGCCCAGTTATCGCTTTCCGTACCACCAGATGTGAAGAATATCTCGTTTGGCTTTGCGTTGATGCATTCCGCAATTGCCTGTCGTGCTTCGTATAAAGCCTTTTTAGGTTCACGAGCAATACTATAAGGCTGCGAGGGATTTGCAAACTCGCTCAACAAGAAACGTTGCATTGCGTCGTAAGCCTGCTGAAGTAGCGGAGTAGTTGCCGCATAATCTGCATAGATGATTTGTTTTGGCATACTTCTCTCCTTACTCGTGATAGGTGATATCAGGGATGTGACGCTTCCCAGGAACATCAAATTCCTTCGGGTCAACAATGCAGAGCTGTTTCTTAATTATACTACGCATCTCCATTGCAGGCTTCAGACAGTATTGCTCAAACTCTTCTCGACTAATGTCTCTTCGAGACTGTGCATGAGGGAACATCAGTTTCATGAAGGCTGTGCATAGACGCTTGATAGCTGTAAGATCTCGCTTATCTGCGTTAGGTTTAAAATCGATCATTTCATCAACAAGCGCAGAATAGCTCAAGTCGCTTCGCAATTCATGCATAACTTCGGCGAAATACTCTGTGTTTATCGCCCATCCCTTCGCAATCATACCAGTGGTCATTCGGGGGATTAGCCAACCGGGAATAAAGCCATGAAAACGGTCAAGCGTTGCGGATTCACCAAATACTTCACTAATGTGCTCAACCATGTTCTTGTTGATGTCGAAACGTTCAGCATTTATATTTCCCAAAACAATAACACCTGCGTCAGCAGTCAACGCAGCATCAAAACCTTTGATTTCGCCAAACTCCATGTAGTGTTTGAGCGCTTGCTGTATTTGACCCGGTTGCTCAAATGTAATTGACTGAACCTCATCAAAACCTACAAAATCAAACCTTGTTAGCAACCCGCCAGTTTTTTTTGCGTTGTCATAGATTAGTGAGGCACGCGAAACAGTACCACCAGTGATGAGCCAACCGCGCTTGCTGATCTTTTCGAACACATAGCTCTTGCCCGTACCCTTAGGTGCGAGTTCTATGAGGTTGATTCGCTTTTCGACGAAGGGGAGCAGCCGACGTAAGAAAAATAATTTTATGTTCTCATCAACTTCACCATTCTCATCAACATATCCATTCGGATTGTAGTCAACTGCTGTAAGCACCACATCTATCCATTCGTGAATATCAAATTTTCTGCGTGCTTCACGATAGAAATCTAAGTCAACAGCATAAGGACAGAATGGCTTATATCCAATCATTGAGATGACACCATTGGGCTTGGCTGGGGTTCCTTCCATTGTCCACATTAGTGTCAGTATACCCCAGTTATCACTTTCATGTAGCAGCGTCGCCTGCCACTCTTCGGCAACTTCAAAGGATACAACACCGGCCGCACCACCCTTGGCACCACCAAAATCAGGCAGCTCAAATACTGTCTTTCCCGTTCTGATGTCAACGTTAACCCGTACACGCGCAAGGAATTGCACGGTCTCTCCATTTACCATCTGAAACTTATACTGTTCAAAAGCATCTTTGCTCGGAATATAACGCTTAATATAGAGTTGCACACTTTCATAATCGACTACGCCATCTTCGTCTGAGAATTTCATTACTAGCCAATCACGCATATATGAAGGCATGCTCAGGTTGGAGAAATACTCGCTGCGCTGCGGGTCCTTAAGCACTACCATGTCTGCGAAAACCTCGCGGATTTTATCCTCAAGCATCCCAATTCCTCCTCACAGAAAGAGCGAGCATCCTTGCTCTTTGAACTCTATAATCTTAATCAACAGTTCTTCTTCCTCACATCCAAAGTATACCGCCATGCAAGGAATACAGTAAAACTCATTAGTATCAACATCAATTAGTTTCTTTGCTAGAGCTATCTCATCTTTACTCAGGCTTTTCCCACAATCAGTGCAAACAGCTTTTTTCTTCATCAAAAGATACCATCCTCATTTCCTAACGCTGCATTGATCGTGAGTTCAGGTAGTTTCATGATTAGCTGATCCGCCAGAACAAATGCTTCATACTTCCCGGCTTTTATTGCGGGGAGTATCACATTCCAGCTTTCGCCGTTCCCGATCGCGCTTGCTGTTCCATCAATTCCGGCAACCTTAACATTCAGTTGTTGTACTGGACGGCTAAAATTGATTGTTACCTTGGCTTTTTTCTGCACAATCTTTACATTATCACTTTTCCAACAAGCACTAAATGAAATTTTCTTGTTGCTATCAACAACAACAACAGGCACAAGCATTTCTTCAGGGCTTGCTCCGCCATGAACTTCGCCATATATCGCATTTTCGTCATCCGCACCGGCAGCAAATCCTGATTGCTTGAAATGATCATAGTTCGTAAATACGATATACTGTGACTCATCTGAGTGTTTTACAAATCGCATCGTTGATGTCAATACAGGTGTATCAGTTGGCAACTCACAGCATCTGCCATGACTCAACACTGTTGCCTTTTGTGGCGCAGTTATCCCGTCACGCACATGGAAAAAGCGTGCTGCAAGCCGACTTGTTCCATGATCTCCTGTAATAATTACCCGATGATACTTTACAATCAACTCATTGATCCGTTTGCAAATACTGCAAACGAAGTTCATTTGTTCCTCGATGCAAGCATAGTAGTCAGGTTCATCAACAATTCCTTTATGCGCCAACCCGTCAAGCTTATCGAGCTTATCGCTGGGTGTTGACATATTGCTCCACTGGTCATTAAAACGAGTTTCTGTGGGTAGTGTTGCTTGGGTGATTACGGTATGTGGAACCGTCACATCACAATACTTGTTAATACTCCACAACAGCAACGACATCCATTCGACGCCTAAAGCATCAATCCATAAAATAGTGGTTTCAGGAGTAGAATTATCAGAGAGAACACTATATCGATAATCATAAGCTCCAGTATCGATATCTGCAAAATACGCTTCTTCGTCAGTGGGGAGAGTATTCTCAAGTTTATGTGCTTTGTAGAGCGATAAGTACCTTGCAATGGGGCTATCATAAGCCTCTATATCTCGTTGTAAATATGCATAGAGTTCCGGATAGACCTGTTGCAGTCTTTGACTAGCCAGAGCCTGAGATGGGTCTTCACGCATCCATTTGCCGACCATTCGAAGTAGATAGATACGCTCCTCTCGTGTAACGCAAGAGAGATAATCAAGGCGAAACTCATATACAGGAATAGAATCGAGTTCAGCGAAAAATTGTTCATCTGGAATAAGCGGAATAGCCTGTACCAGTTTTTGGTGCTCCGCAACCCACTCTGGATGATCAAGCCGAACTCTAAAAATTTCATGCAACAAGTACTTGTCGATGTTCGCCGTTTTGTCACACATAACATAACAATGACCTAGATATGTGTTCTCTGGATGTATTGATAACCACAGAGGGATAAAAAGCCGCTTATCTGAAGATAAGCCCTTCCATTTGCTCATTACATCAACATCCGAAAACACAGAAAGATTAATTATCTGGAGGATGGCGGTATCCAAACATACACCCTTCAGAGCAAAAGGGAGTAATTCATTCGCCATCTCTTCAGTGCAGTTGGCATCATTGAGGATGCTTGCTCCATCCATTTTTTCTCGGAGAAAGGAGATGGTATCTTTCATCACGCGAATAGAGATATTGCCAGCCGTTGGCATGAGTTGTTTACAGAATTTTGTCAGCAGAACAAAATGCGTATTGTTTGATGAAGGACTCGACCAATATTCAAACCAATCACGCATGCCATATATAAGCTGACCTGAAATGTTCTCAAGCTGTGCAACATGCTTCTCGAACATGATTGATAGTGCAAGAATCTCCATTTTTTGCTCTACTTCATCGGATTCTAAACAAGAAATGTAGAAGTCGCTTTGACGTAAATCGTCGCATAAATGCAGTGAAGGATCAAACCACTGTGCTTCGCATCCCCAGAGCGGAATGATGATCCTACCAGTGCTACTTGCTGGAGATTGATAACTCCAAATTCGTGCAAATCGTGGCTCCGATGCTTCCTTACGAGCAAAAAGGCGCAAATATTCACTTACGCCGGTTAGAATAAGCCACTCATTTTGATAACTGGTTGCTTGGAGTAAGTCATACTTCGGCAAGACATCAGCCCCGGTGACGATTTCGTCGGCTTGGATAACACGAACATCGCTGATTTTCTTGAGTTCTGAAAGCAGCGTGCAGTATTCTTTTATGTTCTTGACCATGATTGCTCTACACGTGAAACGAGATGGTAGAGCATTCAGTTTTTCTTCCATCAACTGTGCAACAGCCTCCAGAATCGTCATCATACTGCCTCCGTTCATTACTTAGTGAAATCGTCGCAAAACTGTGGATGCGAATCCAAGAATGCCGCAACCCTAGCCCGAAGAACATGGTCGTCCAAAGTGCCCACGGTTTTCTTTGCATCGGTCAATTTTTCTGTTTTCGCCTTTTCCTGCTGTTCCTGTTTGAGAATTCCCTGAAGAACACTCAAATCAGCCGTTGCCCATGCGCTCATATCATTTCCGATCCTGATCTTAGCCTTAGTAAGCAACATACTTCTCTCGCTCTGCCAAATGTCTGCGTACTCTATGCCTACAATAGCAAGGAAAGCATTCTTAATCTTTGCGTCATCGGACAGAATTGAACCGTCCATGATCCGTAGCAAGGTGAGGGCATTGACAACAGCAGAATCAGCAGCCCAACCATTCTGCTGTACATCAATGAGCGTAGCAAAGGCTTTCTGCATGTCCTTTGGCACAATCCACATGAGTGGCGCTCCGTGATCGCTACACCATTGCTTAACGCTTTCGGAATTCCCGCTAATGGATTTCCAAGTCTCTTGAAGCAGTACCTTATTCCGAGCTTGGCTGATGCGGCTGATCTGACCGTTCAGATCCTTATCAAACTGAGTCAAGGATGCTTCACATGATGCATCCTTAAGGCCAGCGCAGATTGTATCCAACTCTGTCGATGTGCAATCAATGCCCTTTGCGGATAAAATGTCATGCAAAACGGGCTTGGCATCCGTCAGACAGTCTTTTGCATAGGCTCCATATTGCGTTAATGCCGCAATATCGGCATTTCGCTCTTCTGGCGATAGATGGTGCGCGCCATTTGTAGCAATCTTGTATAAAACCATCAGCGCAGGATACCAATTCTTGTTAAGCTGTTCGATTGCCGACAGAGAGACACGGAAATATTTGAAAAGATTCGCAAGGTCTTTCTTTGCTGCCTCGATACTGTGATAAGCAGTATTCTGAACCTTACCGATTGCCTCCAAATACTTATACTCACTGGCTACATCATCCAACTTCTCAACCACCTGTTCCTCTGTCCAAGTGTATATCGACCCTTGCATAACCGCATGCAGCTTATCGCTTAGCTCTTCGGGTTGAATCTCCAGTGTGGATGCAATGGCCTTCAGTTCCACTGACGCGCCGAAGAGGAATGATCTGAATATTGCAGCCATGGCGTTCTTATCTTGATAATACTTTGCGAGCATTACGCGAATCTTACCGCGACCCTGCATATGTTGCAAGACACTACTCATAGCCCCTTCGATATCACCCTCTTGAGCTATGAATATTTGAATGTCATCAATAACCTTCCCGGCAACATCCCGTAAATCCTCATTGTTCCACGCATCGCTCGGTATGTACTTCAAGGCCCAGAATGGAGTACCGCATTGAGCAACTGCCTCTCTGATATTTCGATAGCCAGTGGTCTGCTCTGCCAACTGAGCGGTTGATAGATTGAAAATCTTCTCCAGATAGTCGCTAAAATTCTGCCAGGTGATAGAACCTGCAGATAAATAGTCTGTTGTCATCTTTCCTTTGCACATATCCAGCACCATTTTTCCAATGGTTGCTTCCGCTAGAATGTGCGGTGCTTGCGCACTGTCTGTCCAAGTATATTTGCTTTGCTTATAACAAGAGAACACATATCCCAGAAGTACACCACAAGCAATTGTATCATAATAGCCAAACGGTGGCAGTTGCAACGTGTTCCACAGATCACCGAGATTGACCTTGTGCCCAGATTCCATTTCAGTGCGAACAACCTGTGCCAATGCAGCTATGCCTTGAGCAGCTTTGCTACCTGATGCCGCAGACATTTCCTCAATCGTGGTTAGGTCAAGCAAGTTCGCTTGCTTCAGCGCATTCAGAACGTTGATGAGCTGGCTGGTTCCGCTCTTACGTTGAATACCCGCTGTTGGCGCACCATCATTACACGGCTTATACGCCGTCGTTGTCACAACAATATTCTCAGGAGCATTCGGAAATATCTCATCCTGTACGCTCACGCGAATGGTTTTTCTCAGGTTGGCCATGCCATACTGGTTAGAGAACACTTGCTGATTATTATAAGCAATGATCTTACCTGCACTGACAACGTTTGCAACCCATGAGTTTATCAGTGTTGCAGCCTCAATTCTGTATTGATTAACAGCGCCTGTCTGTCCTGCATCGCCAGCCATCTCCATTTTTGTGATGGTGGTCAGCCACTGCTCTCGTTTCTCATCCGTTAATGGTGTCTTTACCAGCGCAATCGTCAACCGTGGTTCATTGATTTCAACGGCTTTCGCCTGGAGCATGGTTTGGATGGATACAGCCTGACTGTCACTCTGAACCGTTACAAGGAGCAAACCAAGTTTGTATTTAGCCTTGTCCAGCTCCTTGATGATTTCTCCCAGCCGTGTGTTGATAGAGTTCGTTTCAGCACAACAAACCGCAATCTTCATACGCTTTGACGCAGCATCGTTATCGTCAATTGCCTGCTGCTCAAAAGCTTTTGCAAAATCGCCGTCTTTCGAGAACATCATATAGCGACTGTGGTTCTTGTTATTAGCCGAAAGTTTTGATGGGAAATCCATATCGCCACTGCCTCTGAAGGGCAGCTGAAGGCGTACATTTCCATGCGAATCCTCATCAAGGATGAGAATCTTGCTATCCACCATTGTGTCAAGGAGGTCGCGTACTGCGTGTTTATTCATAACACCGGCCAGACATGTGTTCAAGCACTCTTCTGTGGCGGAAATCCCGTCTCTGGACCGCTTCCCGCTGTAAATACCCTTCGTAGAGGACATCAGTGCCATTAGAAGCATAGCACTCTTGAAAACACGAAGCGCATTCTCATCGTTTTCAACCAAATGTCGGCTTTCTTCGTAATGACGGATATACTCCGCCGCCTTGGTATCCTTGTCGGAAAAATCACTCTCTCGGGTAAAGAAATAATCCCACAGCCATTCAGGTGTCAACCAGTTTGCTTGGTCATCCGGTCCGTAATGATGAATATAACCCACAAAGCCCTGATCCGGGGTAGATTGATCCTTCATGAAACGGAACATGGTGCGCTGAGAAGCAGCATAGTTTTCCGCCACACGAGCTAATAGTCTGATCGTCATGGGATGCATCGGACATAACTGGTCGATCATTTCGCTGATCGTGTCATCAAGGCCAACCATGTCGGGCAGAAACGGCTTAATATTCTTGATGACAGTTTTGCGTTCTTCTTTCCAGTTCGTGCTCATGCCATTGCGAATGTTAATGGAACCAGCAATCAGATCGAATGCGGCATCGGAGTTGATATGGAACTCCACTGAATGGAAGCGATGGGTAATAAGCTGGTAACGCTCCGGCGTGATGCGCTCTACCATTGCAGCTGTACGGTGAACAACGAAAAGCATGTAAAACGGCTTGACTTTGCTGAACTCCGAAAGCTGCTGGAGAATCGTTTGATCATCGCTGTTGGCAACATATTCAGTGAATTCGTCCCAGAGAAAGAAAATACCTGACTGACTCAAACCGTTATTGTCGATAACCGCAGCAATCCACTTTTTAAACGTTTCAAGGCTATCAACCAAACCCATCTTACGCTGACGAATCACTGCAGCCGTTTTCTGCAAAGCATCCAAATTGCCTGAATCAATTGCTTTCTGTAATTGCTCAACAGTGTCGAAATCATCACCTAAGCTTGTGGTCTCCAGAATGTAACTCCAGTTGTGGAAAGGGCAATGCACTTGCTGGCGAACAGCCTCCTGCAAAGAATCCTCGCCATAATCGGCTTTGCTGCCAAATTTCTCTGCCAAGGCATCCCGTACAGCTTTCTCTGCTTCCATTAGCATAGAGTTCCCATCACGGATGCCCGTACAGCCGGTTTTCCAAATCAAGAGATAATCGCCTTTCGAGCGGCACTTCATGAAACGGTTGGCATAGGGAGCCATCCGTGGATTCTTAATCATATAGTCACGAACCACATCGGGTGCATCTTCAATCAAATGCTTGATCAGGATGGCAGCATAGCTTTTGCCGGTACCATATGTGCCCTCAAGCCAAAACGAGCGACGCATATCAGGCCCCTCGTTATTCAATGACTGACACAGCACCTCCATCATCTTATCCATATCGTCGCCGACGATGTATTCGCGCCATAAATTGATATTGCGACTGTCGGCATCGATATCAACAACGGATTCAAAGGTAGGGCTCATCTCGATGAAATCGCTGTACTGCTTGATCGGCATAGATTACACTCCTTTAATCAGTCGTTTTCTGCAAGATCGAGGATATCGTTGCTGGTATGATCATCAAGAATGATGTTATCAAGATTGGCAACGAAAGACACGCGTATGTATGTGGGGTAACTAATTGCCAAGCCCTGCACTTGTTCGCGGAAAACCTTTGCATCGATGCCAAAGATGTCATGAGGCGAAATTCCTTGTGCATCCATGTTACTATGCGCATTGATCAACTCCGTAAAGGAAAAGGTGCGACGCCCAGTATGCTCGGCGTAGAGGTAAAGTGCATACAGCAGTGCGACTGCATGAGGATAGTCCCAGCCCTCACGAAAGTAGGAAAATGTGTTCTTGGTCAGCTCAATGGGTATGCCTTGCTTCAATGCCGAACCGATGGGAGACTGACGTAAAGTTTCTGTCAGAGCCGTAATCGAGTTTTCGCGATTAGATTTAGAATAACTGTCGCCAAGCATCATCACAAGATCGCCTTTTTCGTATGTTGCCCCAGGCTCTGAGTTAAGGCAATACCAATGGCATATAGTGGAATTATAGCATATATTCACCCAAATAATCGCCCAAACAAGAGGATTATATGCTCCCATTCTTACCAACTTATCACCAAGTGAAGTGATGCTGATGGTACTTGTATTGCCCGCTTTCAACATTTCTATCATATCAGCATCTTTAAGCCAAACTTTAAGCGCTGAATACTGAACCGTACCAAGAACTCCCTTGGTAAAACATTCTAGTCCTTCGTCAATAAAATGTGTGAGCCATGTTTGCCGAAAACCGAAATGATGATACGGATCGAGACCTTTCATGTTCATAAACCCTCCTTCTGGTACTCGCATATTATCTGCGACAATACAGCTTCTATCAGTAAACTCAATGCAGTTATAGCAGTGTGTACATAAGTTTTCGCGAATAACTGTTCTACCGTCGGATTGAATAGTATATGCACCAGTTGGACACTGTACCATACATGCTTTGCAGCCAATGCAATATGCAACTTTATTAGCTACGCCTCGGATTCGGCTAATAACAAAGCGATCCATCTGTGAGAACGGGTAATACGATACAGTCATTATGTCGCTATCATGGCTTATTCGGCACTCATAGTTTTGCAGCCCAATTCTTTGGATAAAGCCTTTTTTTGTTTGCTCCACAAAAACCCCAAGTATGCGAGCCACATCGAACCAATCCTGTCTCGGCTTGGTAATTGATATTATAAAAGAGTTGTTATCAACAATCTCTTTTGTCCTATTACCACCATTATCTAACCCCTTACCACCTACACGAGCTTTCCACCCGCCATTCTCAACATACTTCCTTGATTCTGTTTGCTTTGCATTTTTCGCATAGTGTTCCACCCGCGAAATGAGTGGTGTCATTTCATCGCTATAAACCGTATTAGCAATTCCATCCCACCATTCTGATGACATAGGACAGACCATACATCCAACTCGAAACAACCCAATGCGATAGGCATCGTTCATGAGCAGATCGTGTGAAAGCAGGTAGGTATACACTTCCGCAGTGTTCCACTCGATAATTGCATGGCAGTTTATTTGGCTAATATTCTTAACGCTAACACTAACTTTATCGTATTTAGCACGGCGTGCACTTTCTTCAGCGCGCACTCCATCGTATACAACCGCTTTAGCGTTGTAGTTCCCAGTAATCTCACGCAGTTTTAGGATGGTCGGCACTGATTTATGCACAGTGCAGCACCATCTCATTCGTCTTGACGGTGGTCCAAACTCATCCCAACTTTCTGTTGGCTCCATGTGGCATTTTGCTTCCTCAAACCGAAGTGTTGACCACCGCTTCTTTGCTTCTTCAATTGCGTTTAGTGTAGTCTTTAGCTCCATCCCTGTATTGCTGAAAACTACGTAATAGTCAGTTGGCGCTAATGCCTTGGCAATTAAATCCAGTAAAACAAGAGAATCTTTACCGCCAGAAAAGGCACAAATAAATGAAAATCCTTGCTGAACATACTTCGCATGTTGCTCTTGAATGAAACGGATTTCTTTCTGTTCCAAAGCCATCATCAGTGAACGATTCACTTGGTACAGCCGCTTAGTATCAACAGGCTTCAGCTGCAACCGTTCTTCTGTCAGTAGCATAATGGTAGGCCTTGTGTAGAAGCCACCGCCCTGAGCCTCTGCCACACAAACTCCATTCATCACATAACGGCGAATGCCTTCTGCCCATAGCAGAGGAGCAGTGTTGTCTTTCGGGTAGTCCCAGTAGGCATCCATACCAAAAAAGTCAAGTTCTTCGTGGAATACAGGGCGAATCTCCTTCTGGAGCTTCGCATCAATCGTCAAACGAAATATCCCATATTCCTCAGTCCATTCATAACCGTACATGAAACATCAACTTTCCGTCAGCGGAGCAACTCTCCGCAGTTTTCTTTTACCAGCCATGGTCGATATCGATGCAGCGCTTCATGACAATTCGGGCAAACTGTTATATAGTCCTTCTCAAGATATTTCCTCTTGCCATCCATCTGAGCAGGATCAATCGTCAGATGCTGCTCAAGCAAGTCAGCGTCTGACCGATAAATCATTTCCGGCTCAAGCTGACAGATACAACATCGTTTCTCCGGCGGAATCTTTGCACTCTCCCGCTTTTCTGTTAAACAATGCAAATGCCATAGTAATGCCCCTTCCGGAAAACCGGAAGCTTCATCCGGAGATCCGTAGGTTGCATCGAAATAGGGAATGTTTCGGCGAATGGATTGCGCAATTCGATGAAGCTCCTCATGTCTGTCTTCATATTCATTTGCAATGACAAAGAATAATGAGCCTACATTCGGATCTCTCTTTCCGCTTCCGCAGCTGCCTCTAAATAAGGCTATTTGTCTGAACACACCAGTCTCATTTCTGAACTGGGCATCACGATTCACCGTCGAGTGAATCGGCAATTGATTCAAGAGTTCACTCAACTCTTTGATCTTACACTTTTCCGCAGCAAGGTGTTTCTGGTCTGATTGAAACAGCACGTCCAGTGCGAGAATCACTTCATCGCGTGAAAATTTGAAATTCGCCATCAATCATCACACCTTCACTACAAGTTGATTCCCTGTCGCATCCCATGCAAACCGCTCATCGCTGCTTAGTGCTTTGGGCATGTTCCAAATTAGTTCATTGCCCTTTAGCATTCCGGCATCGACCAGCATTCCGCGCAACTCTTCTGCCTCAAACATTCGCTGCGGAATCGCATTCTCTACGAGATATGCAACAACAACATCCCCGAAGTTCTGTATCGAGCTGTCTTCACTCACCAACATGGTGTGTAATGTCTCAACAGCTTGCGAGCCCATGGCAGAAATCGTTCGTGCTCCCAAAGGTTTTGAATAGAAGCGGAGCACGCTTTGCAACAGCAGCGGTGTCCACATTCTGCCGGCGGGTAGTATGGGGAGTCGTTCAAACCATAAGGACTGGATGTCGCGCAGGATAATATGGTCACCCACATTCATGAATAGCTTATTTAACGATGTTCTGACTTCTGCCATCCAATGTTCATCTATGTGCATGCTTTGGGCATAGATAAAAAGTCCGTCATCGTAACAGAAGAACTCTGGATCACAATAAATCTTCATTTGATTTCGCAGGTTTCCAGTCTTCACATTGATACCCTTGAGATAGCTCTCCAAGTCCGCCAATGCGAAAACTCCGCCATGCTCAGCAGCATACTTCTGGATAATATCGAAGTTGCTGCTGATTGCATCTGACAGATGCGAAATATGCGCTTTACCATAGAACCTATATCGCATACCCTGATAACCAACCTTGTCAAATAGATGCTGGGCAATCTCGTATACTGCACGCTCGTTATTCATGTCATTATCATTCAGGAACATGTTCATCTCGGACCGAGTATATTCGTAAAGCTGTGCTGAGGACACATAACCATTGTTCTTCTGCATAAGTTTTTCAAGGATTGCCGCCATGTGCGTAGCAGCAACCTCCCAGTCGATGAAAACATCCTCGTGGTAGAGACGTCCATTGATATCAACGATATGCTTGGCATCGGCAACGATATGCTTGGTGGCTACCATAGTAGTGTTTAAAGCGGATTGCAGATGTTCGATCGTTGTTCCTTCCATATCGGATTTAAGCACGATACTCTCTGCCAATGAAATCATCGGGTTATCTATGTTAAATGTTATTTGTTCTGATTGTCGGGTTTCTTCAGCTACAGTTTCCGTCTGGGAAGTCTCTATAACTGGTACTTCGGTTTGAAGTGTTTCCGTTGCTTGATGCACAGGTTGATCCATGGTAACAGTGCTGCTCTCATAGCCGAGCCAGATGGCTGAGTTCCGAACGTAGCCCAAAACACTATTAACAGATAGTGCAGCATCAATGTATGCAATCGGATTTTCCATCTTGTAAAAAGAGTCAGATAGTGGTTTTGATGATAGAGCTATTGGCCGATTGTGTTGAAATCTGACATCAACTATGTTGCGGACCTTGAGAGGAAAATGGATTGCAGCGTCTTCACAGAAACGCAAAAATGCCTCTGCGGGAGTGTGGCCCTCGAATACTGCTGATCCGCAATGGATCACAAAGAGTTCGTTTTTGTCCGCGCTCGACCTTGGATAAAGCAAATCACGGACTTGGGCATATATTCTGTAACGCACTCCGATGGAGTATAAGTTGTATTGGTTCATGAACGGCCAAAGCTTTAGCTCACGCAATGCATCAATCGTCGTGATTTGTTGTCGCGCCAGTTCAAGACGCAGAGGCTCGTAATCAGCATCGGTAAGCAGGAGATCCACCTCATTCTCTGACGGAGAAGCCGCACCATCGGGCTGCGCATCAAGATACCAACCGGGTGCAAAACCTGTGCTGTGAGAGCCATTCTTGGAAAAACGAAAAGTAAAACCCTTCTCTTTTAACGCTCCAAAGAAGTCACTTAAATCCATACTACCGACTACCCAAAGGCATCCACCTTGAGGGCGTTTATCTGCAAATTTGAGGTTATTTCCCCGAATCAGTCCAATAACATCATTCCGGGAAGGGAATTCATTCTGACAAGGCAAAGGCATACGAATACTGGTTTCTGCGCTTTCTACTTGTGGCACTGGCTCTGTGTCTTGAGCCGTGTGCGACTTGTATAATCTCTCATTGCTTTGTTGTTGTTCAACTCTTAACATGTTCACAAACTGAGTCAAAGTCTTGGTCAACAATCCATTGCATGCTCGGTTTCGGGCGTTGTACTCAGGGCAAAGTAACAGTTCAGAAAAGGTGTTCATTGCCTCTGTATAATCTTTCGCAGTTTTTATCGCAGTTGACATCAACTGACTTTTCTCGGCCAGTTTTTCTGCCAATTCCAGTGCAAGTACAGCATCTTGAACAGTAGCAGCTCCTGAGCAATTGGCTGCGAGCATTGCCTTAAAGCGTTCAATTGGGGATTGCTGGGGGCACAGATCATCACTTGAGTTGACTTCTGTATCTATACTTGTTCCAGCTTCTTCTGTCTTAACTTGCGATGCGTTGACATGAGCTGCTATGTTTTCCACATCATTTTCTGTTCTATCCTTCGCAGCCTCGAATATGCTACTCTGACGGCCGCGCAGATAGTTTTCATAACATTGGAGAAACAACGCCATATCATCGGTTTTACCTCGATTGTAGAATCGATAAATCTTGTTTGACACCAATGCTGTACGAGCTTTACGCACAGCAGCTATATCGTCACAATCCATCAAACTGCACTTTATCAGCTTTTTGCTTATGCAGAATTCTTCAAGATATGAATAAACGGAACACAGTTTGATATAATGAGTTGCCGCAACATGGGAAGACAGCCATTCGAAGAAATCATAATTATTCTGTTGCCCCTCCATCATAGCTTGTTCCTCCCCTCTAGTAGCGTTGGTTAGGAAAGAATGGCAACACCGTACTAGCATACAATTCTCATGCGGCTACGCCGGTGTATTGCCGTTTCCATCAGTTGTCCCGCACATTCGCATTATCGAGAGTTATCTCGATGTTATAAAGGCAGCGGAGGTGAAGATAAATCGAAGCTCATCTATTCCTTCCAACTGATCCTTCTATTCCTGATACGCGTATATTAAGAAGCAGGCCGCAGCAATGGAGATGCGGCTTCCCGGAACACAGACCTTAGAAAAATCATCCCGCACTGACCGATTTACATTATCAAAGATTTCCATGACGTCTCCTGCTGAATGATCTGCTTACATATAATTACAACTTCTGAATTATAACACAAGCAAAGAAAAAAGTTAAATAAAATATACCCCTCCTATCTATTATTGCTCTGATGGTTCGGTACTGTGCCGTCCTCGAACGCTCATTCCCGTAACTCATGTGACATCTTTTCTTAAGAATTTCCAACTTGACGAACGTGTATTCCCGTATTATAATTATCTAGAATGATATTGCAATTAGCTATATGGCTAATATTTCCACTGGAAAGGAGCGATTCCATGCAATCACCTCAGACCGAATCCTTTGCAGCCTTCGTAACCCGAAAGCGCAAGGAGCACAACATGACCATGCGTGCCCTTGCTAATATCCTCGGCGTCAGCAGCCCATATCTATACGATGTGGAGCAGGGTCACCGAAACCCCCTCAAGAAGGAGAACCTCGAAAAGATGGCGGCCTTCTTCGAGCTGGACGAAGAAGAAACTGCGCTCATGTTCGATCTGGCCGGCATCGATCGCGGCATTGTACCGCTAGATTTGCCGGATTACATTCTAAACAACGCCTATGTGCGGGTAGCGCTGCGCAAGGCAAAGAGCAAAAACATTAAGGAAGAGGAATGGCAAAAATTCATCGCGCAAATGGATCAGTCGGAAGATACGCATTAACCGATCACAAATCGAGGTGATTGTATGTATAGCCCAGCCCTGCGGTTATCCGCAACCAGTGTCCCCATCCTTTCCAAAGCGCAACTGGAGCACATCGCGGAACGGTATGTGCAGGAGTATCATACCGCTTTGGATCCGGAGGGTTATCGAATTGACCCTACTGGATTCGCGGAGCAAAACCTGAAACTCAGACTTCAATATGAATGGTTGTCCAACAACGGATGCTATCTGGGCATGGCTGTGTTTCGTGACGACACCGTCATTCCTGTGTATGTTCCGGAGAAAAACGCGGCCAAACCCTTGCGCGTGGCCAAGAATACGATCCTGATCGATCGCTCCATGCAGGAGGAACACAAACGCCATGGCGAGCAGTTCACGATTCTGCATGAATGTGCGCATCAGATTCTGCACTGGGCTTACTATCGGCATCAGGACGCGGTGCCTTGCCGTCGAGAAGCTGTGCAGCCAACTTTTAACCCACAGGCGTGGACGGATGAGGATCGCATGGAATGGCAGGCTAATTACCTGGCTTCTGCGCTGTTTATACCTCTGTCCTCCCTAAACAGCATGATCCAGCAAAACGACATGCTGGGGTATTATGAATACCGCTTAGGTCGTGGGATATCCGAGTATTCCGCGTTCAACCAAGCTGTCATGGATGTTGCCTTTCGGTTTGGTGTATCCAACATCACAGCCAAAATCCGTTTGCAGGGCATTGGCTTTGGCAAAGAAATCCGCGAAGCGCTGAGCATCGGCTAAACCATCCCAATAGAATACATGCATGGGCGCGCAACGCACCCCCTGTGTTTGTTATACCAAAAGGAGCGAACCATGCGAGGAAGAGGGTCACAGGAGTGCTTCCCATCAAACGTCGACAGCATGTCGATCAGCAACCGTCAATACCCGAAGAAAATGATCCAACCGGTATTTACCAGCATGACCTGTCCGTGCTGCAACCACAGGTTTATCGACCGCAATGCGAACAAGAAGTCCTATGTGTTTGAAGCAAACGATCCAGAGCAACCTCCGTGGGAACCGGAATTTGCGATGAAGTGCAAGTTCTGCAAACGAACCCTTCTGCTGTATAGCGAATAACCCCTTTTCCCTTACTGAATATCATTAACTCGCTTCGTACAGAGCACGGCGCAACCGCCCATGATCTGGGGACAACCCGGCTGCGTGTCGGATCGTGGGTGATCCGGCCCAATATGCCTATGGCAATGCTGTAGGGGCATGGGAGCAACGGTATTGAATAATGACGCATGAGCCTGACAAGTAGCTTATTTAGCTATGTGTCAGGCTCATTTTATAGCTAACAGCCGCTTGTCAGGCTTCCGAAAGGAAGATGCAAGCGGCTGTTTTCCTATGTAGCAGCTCCAGCCGTCTTCATGAAGCGCTTGCGATATCAGCATTCTGCCTCACCGAGCATTTCTGGGGAGAAATCATCCAAGGACTTGTGTTTTACTCTTAAAAGAAATTTCTCAAATAGGAAATTAGGCTTCCTATTTGACCGATATGATAGCCCCGAGCCCAAGAGAAAGGAGGTGAACGACTGTGGGAGCCAACGAGCGCCGCGCTGAAATCATGCGCATCCTGATTGGGAAAAGGCATGTAACGATGCGCGCGCTCGCGGATGAGCTTCACGTGACGACGCGAACCATTCGAACGGATATCACTGCTCTCACAGCCGATTACCCCCTGGAAACAGCGAGAGGAAACGGAGGCTGCGTAAAGCTTGCGGATTGGTACCATCCGCACAGGCGCCTGTTCAGCCGCGAACAGCAGCAGGTCCTCACCGGGTTTTTCGCGGTCAGCGATGAACGCCAGTCAAGCGTGCTGCGTGAGTTGCTTTCCGCGTATGGTTCCATGAAAACAAACGAGATAGGAGGTACTCCATGATTGTTACCAGATAACCAATTCCCCGTGAACGCTACCCTCTACCAACACCAATGTCAGGCTACAGATACCACGTTGACACGTCTGGAGGATGGCGGCGGCGCAGCCCTTCTCATGGAAATGGGGACAGGCAAAACATTGACCTCCATCGCCATCGTCGGTCAGCTCTGGAAGGAGCGACGAATCCACAAGGTGCTCATCGTCGCCCCGCTCTCCATCTTGGGCGTATGGGAGGAGGAGTTCCAGAAATTCGCTGTATTCAACTATGAATTGACCCTACTTGCCGGTTCGCTGGCGCACAAAGCTGAAACCATCAGTAGCGCGTCCGGCCCCTCGCTGCAAGTGCTGGTGGTGAACTACGAATCCGTATGGCGCCTGGAAACGGAACTGCTCCGCTGGCACCCCGACTGCATCATCGCAGACGAATGCCACAAAATCAAGACCCATAACGCCCGCGCCAGCAAAATGATGCACAAACTGGGTGTGACCGCCAAGTACCGCCTCGCGCTTACCGGCACCGTGATCACCAACAAACCCATTGATGTGTTCAGCCAGTACAAGTTCGCGGACCCCAGCGTGTTTGGCGGCAGCTTCTACCTCTTCCGCAACCGCTACTTCGACATGACCGGCTACGGTAAATACACCCCGGTCATGAAGCAAGCCATGGAAGCCGATTTCACTTAGCGCTTGCACAGCATCGCCTTCCGCGCAACCAAGGCCGAGTGCCTCGATCTTCCCGAAACGACTGACGTGATCCAGCGTGTTGATTTGGAACCCACCGCCTTGCGTGCTTACCGTCAGCTGGTCAAGGACAGTTACACCGAACTACAGGATGGCGCCGTGACCGTCACAAACGTACTGACCCGCCTGCTTCGCCTGTCCCAGCTCACCGGGGGCTTCCTGGGCAGCGACGATGATCCTAGACCGGAACAGGTATCCTCAGCCAAACTGGACGCGCTTGAAGAAATCCTCGAAAGCACGGAGTGGCAAAAACTGGTGATCATCGCCCGCTTTATCCCCGAAATCCAGGCAATCGAACAACTGCTTACGCGCAAAGGCGTCCGTTACGCCATCATCCACGGCGGCGTGACCGACCGGGCTGCGCAGGTGAGTGCTTTCCAGACCGACCCCACGGTACAGGTATTCATCGGACAGATCGCCACAGCAGGGCTGGGTATCACGCTGACCGCCGCTTCCACCATGGTGTTCTACTCGCTGGACTACTCCATGAGCAACTACGAGCAGACCAAAGCCCGCATCCACCGCGTCGGTCAGCGCTTCCCCTGTACCTATATCCACCTTGTGGCTAAAAGCACGGTGGACGAACAAGTGCTCAGAGCCCTCAAAGACAAGGCTGATCTGGCCAAGTCGCTGGTGGACGATTGCCGCGCCGGTCGTAACCCCTTCGACCCATACAGGAGGATGTATGCAGCAGGAAACGATGTTTGAACTGGCAGACAAGCTCAAAGCGTTACGCGATCAGAAAGATGCGCTGGAGGCCGAGCTCAAACAGGTCAACATGGACATTGACAACGCCGACTGGCACCTGGCAAACCACATGGCGGAAACAGAAACCCAGAATTTCACCCGCGCAGGCGTCATGTTCTGCCTGACCACCAAGACCCGCGCCAGCGCGGTTGCCGGTCAAAAGGAAGCGCTGTATGGCGCGCTGCGGGCACAGGGCTATGGCGACCTGGTCTACGAGACCGTCAACGCCAACTCCCTCGCCGCGTTCGTTAAGGAGCAGATTGAGGCTAACAAGGATGCCTTGCCCGCTTGGCTGGATGGGTTGATCAGCGTATTTGACAAAACGACCGTCGGCGTGCGCAAAGCGCCCAAATAACGAAAAGTGAGGATGCCACTATGAATGAAACCGAGATGATCACCACCACCGGCTACACTGCCCTTCGGGATTTCAACCTTGCCGAGGCTATGCGAAATGAGCTGGGCGGCATGGACATCACCTTTGACCGCGTCACCATTCCTTCAGCCGGGGGCACTACCTTCGAGCTCCCCGGCGCGCTGCCCGGCGAAACGGACGCAGTCAAGGAGTTTACCGGCGTGATCCTCTACCACCACCCGCTGCTCTCTTTCTATCGCGAGCGCTTCACCGGCGGCAACAACGCACCCGACTGCGGGAGTTACGACGGCGTATCTGGCGTCGGCAATCCCAGCGGTGACTGCGCATCCTGCTCGCTCAACCAATTCGGCTCCGGGGAAAACGGCGGCAAAGCTTGCAAAAACAAGCGCCGGATCTACATCCTGCGCGAGGGTGAAGTCATCCCGTTGCTGCTGACACTGCCTACCGGCTCCATGAAGGAATTCGCGGTGTACATCAAGCGGCTGCTCACCAAGGGAAAGAAATCCCAAAGCGTCGTAACGCGCTTCTCGCTCAAAAAGGTCAGCAACGCCGGCGGCATTGCCTACTCTCAGGCGCAGTTTGCCGTGGCACGGATGCTCACAGCAGAGGAAACCCCCTGCATCGCAGCCATGGCAGAGCACGTGAAGCAGCGTTCCACCCATGTGGGCTACGAAGCGGAGAGTGTCACTGGCGAAATCATCGACCCGGAAACCGGTGAGGTTACCCAGCCGCTGCAGTAAAGCCACCCCGGCGGAGGGTGGCAACGCCCTCTGCCCCATTTGGAAGGAGCATTTCATGAACAACATTCAGGTTTTTACCAATCAACATTTCGGGCGGGTTCGCGTTGTGATGCGCGAAGGCGAGCCGTGGTTTGTGGCATCAGATGTCTGCCGGGCACTGGATGTCGGCAATATCAGTCAAGCTGTGTCCCGGCTTGAGGAAGACGAGATTCATATCATTTTAAATGATACGAATCGGGGAAAGCGAAGTATGGCAGTCGTTAGCGAGCCTGGCCTGTATGCGCTGGTTCTGGGTAGCCGCAAACCGGAAGCGCAATCCTTCCGTCGCTGGATCACCCATGAGGTGCTGCCCACAATCCGTCAGGAAGGCGCGTACATGACACCCGGGCGTCTGCATGAGGTGCTGCAGGATCCCGACACACTCATCGCACTGGCACAGCGGCTCAAATTGCTGCAGCAAAAAAACCGTGCGCTCGCCGATGAAAACGAGACGTTGCTTCCCAAAGCGGACTATTTCGACCGGCTGGTAGACCACGATGTCAACCTGACCCTGCGCGAAACCGCTAAGGAGCTGGGTGTCAAGGAGCGCAGCTTCATCGATTACCTCATCGAGCACGGCTACCTGTACCGGGATAAGAAGCAGCACCTCATGCCCTACGCCGACCACGTGGATACGCTGTTCGCGGTGAAGGAGTGTGTCAACGAGCGCACGGGCTGGGGCGGCACGCAGACACTGGTCACCCCGCAGGGGCGAGACTGTTTCCGCAAGCAGCTTTGCTGAACCATACGGCGGAGGGTGGCAACGCCCTCCGCCTCCCGAAAGGAGGCTTTCCATGGGCTACCGATGCGTCACGGATTTATCGGAAATCCAGAATTACCTGCAGGGCGCCACGCTAGTCGCGTTCGACTTTGAAACCGCGCCTATGCTTCAGTACCGATCCGACCCCAAGGCATCGCTCGACCCCCACCGCGCCTGCATCGTGGGCATCAGTCTATCGGTGGAAGAGGGCAGCGCCATCTACATTCCCTTGCAGCATTTCGATGGCGGCGTCGACCCGGAAATCGTCATCCCTTACCTGCGCGAGGCGCTGTGGATGAACCCCGACATCACCAAGGTGGCGCACAACCTTGCCTTCGAAGCGCAATTCCTGTATGCGCTGGGTATCGTGCTGCAGGCGCCTTGCTACGACACCATCGCCGCGGCGCAACTGACACTCAAGAGCAACTTTGAATTTCGGGGGCTTGGTGACTCCGGTCTGAAAACCCTTGTGCCAAAACTTCTGGGTGTTGAGCTTCCCTCCTTTGAGGAGGTGACAGGAGGCAGGTTTTTCGACGAGCTGTCCCCTGACGACCCGGAAACCATCCGCTACGCCTGCGCGGACAGCGACTATGCGTTACAGCTGTACCACCGTTTCAACGCTTGGTTTGACACCTACTTGCCACAGCACCGTACCCTTGTCGAGCAGATGGAAAGCCCGACGGCCATCTTCTGCGGGCTTATGAAGTTCAACGGGCTTCTCATGGATCGCCCCAAGATGATCCGTAAGCAAGTGGAGTGCATGGATCGGCTCGTTGAACTTCGAGAGCGGATCCGCAACCTGATCGGCGATGTGGACATTGGCGCGAACGCCGGTACCAAAGCGTTCAAGGACTACCTGTTCAAAGACCTGGGCTTGCCCATTCTGAAAACGACGGAGAAGAATGCCGAGGCAACGGATGATCAGGTCATGGTGATGCTGGCCCAGTGGTGCGGTGAACATCGGCCGGAGCTGGTTCCCCTGTTTGAGCTGACACAGGAATACCGCAAGTGGTCAAAGCTGAAAAACACCTACATC
>Ga0351900_1072_pt1 | contig 29603 bp, 26 predicted proteins | sample BONcelHT113001D3_FD_205827 | JGI IMG/M metagenome (GOLD analysis project Ga0351900, IMG submission 205827) | Enriched cells from coal bed in the Powder River Basin, Montana, United States - BONCAT cells T11 rep1 HSBNCT.T11.300.1.D3 ...
ACGCTCTGTACCATGAAAGTCTGGATTCTCTGCTTGCTGCTCATCATAGGCTGGAACGAGGCGGCGCGTTGCAGCGCGCCGCCACCACCGAAGCGGATCGTTTCTCTCGCCCCGGCCATGACGGAGATCATTTTCTCGCTTGGTCTGGGTGAGCGGGTAGTGGGCGTAACTACTGTTTGTGACCGCCCCGACGAGGCACGCCGCAAGGAGAAGATTGGCGGCATGGCAAATCCCTCCCTTGAGGCAATCATTGCCTTGAAGCCGGATATGGTGGTCATGACCACTGAGGGAAATCCGAAGATTATCGCCGAACGGCTTGCCAGGTTTGGTATTAAAACTCATATTTTCACGTCAAAACGTCTGACCGAACTCCCTTCCGGCATACGGAAGATGGGCCAGGCTTTGGGGGCTCGAACTGCCGCAGATCATCTGGCGGAAAATATCGAGAAGGCAATTCGTGGTGTCAGCATGGCACATCAGGGAAAATCATCACGGACAAGCACGGCTGGCGGCAGGAAAGCGCTCTTTGTCATCTGGCCCAACCCTCTGATCGTTGCCGGCCCCGGAACGATCCTGGATGATGCCATGAAGATAAGTGGCTTGCACAATATCGCTTCCGACGGGAAGGTTGCCTATCCCCGTTTCTCGCTGGAGGCGGTCATTGAACGCCAACCTGATCTGATCCTGATTGGCAAGGGGCATGAGGACATGAAAACTCTTGCGGAAGGTTTTTTACACAGTCTTCGCATGCTTGAAGCGGTGCGAAAGGGGCGGATCTGCTTCATGGATGATGCGCTGTATCGTCCCGGACCGAGAATACCGGCGGGCCTGGAAGAACTCGACCGCTGCGGAAAGATGCCATGAAGCGTGGTAACGCCTCAACTTTTCTCGTAGCAGCGGCACTGTGTGTCGCCTCTTTGTGCATCATTGTCATCTCGGTTGCCAGCGGTCCGCGCATTGTGAACCCCTTCAGCATGGATAGCGAAACCTGTCAAATTCTTCTTGCCATCAGGCTTCCACGGACCGCTATCGCCCTGCTTATGGGGGGCGCTCTCGGAGCATCGGGCGCCATCCTGCAGGGAATCTTTCGCAATCCCCTTGCAGACCCCTACATTCTTGGCATTTCCAGCGGTGCGTCACTTGCAGCTTCCTTCGGGCTTATGTTTGGCATCTCCCTGTTCACGGTAAGCGTTCCAATTCTGGCGTTTATCGGTGCAATCGCAACAGGCGCGGCTGTTGTCATTCTGGGTCAGGGGTGGAAAGGGTTACAACCTGAACGGCTTCTTCTGGCTGGTGTGGGCATAGGATTTTTTCTCTCCGCGGTACTGATGCTGATCATGACTATTTCCGTGGATGACGGCCTCAGAAGGGCAGTACTCTGGATGTCCGGCGATCTCTCCATGGTTGACTGGGAATTGCTTCCCGTTGGACTCTTCTTCATCGTAACCGGGTTGGGTCTTGCCCTGACAAGACGGAAAGGACTGAACGCCTTGACGCTGGGAGACGATATTGCCCACAGCCTTGGCTTCAATCCGACACGGGAAAGGTTCTTTCTCTTTATTGCCGCTTCGTTGATGACTGCCGCATCGGTCTCCATGGGCGGCGTTGTCGGATTCATAGGGCTTGTTGTCCCCCATGTAGTCCGTCGTCATGTCGGCTCTGACGCATCTGTTGTGTTGCCGCTTTCGGTAGTTGCCGGCGGTACCTTGCTCTGCCTTGCGGATGCTATCGGCAGAACCGTCGCAGCACCTTTGGAACTTCCCGCCGGGGTTATCGCGGCACTTATCGGTTCACCCTATTTCATTTTCCTCTTGGGGCAAAGAAAGACACACTGATTGCTGATGCGGGAGATTGTATCAATGACCACACTTGAGTTCGCAAACGTCTCTTTTTCCTACGGCCCAAAAATGTTTATGGATCAGATGTCCTTTTCTCTAGTTGAAGGTGAGCTGGTCGGACTGATGGGTCCAAATGGAGCGGGGAAATCAACGGTGCTCAAACTTGCGGCTGGGCTGCTCGCTCCTCAAAAAGGGAACGTTATGGTCGCTAATAAAGCTATCGGCTCATACCGCGGGAAGCAACGGGCAAAACTCGTGGCCTATCTTCCGCAGACACTTGATTTACAGGCTCCCTTTCGCGTTGGCGAACTTGTCAGGATGGGCGAATATCCGCAAGAAGGATCCCTGGCACTCACCGTAGAAGAAGCGCTTCATATCGTCGGCCTGCAGGGGAAAGTGAAAACGCACCTTGCCGAACTGAGTGGCGGCGAACGAAGACGGGCGTATATTGCCATGACTCTGGTGCAGGGTGCCAGGGTGCTGCTTCTCGACGAACCTCTGGCGAGCCTCGACATCAAGTATCAGTTCGATTTGTATCGACTGCTTAAAGATATTGCCCGTGAAAAAGGAGTTTCCGTATTCATGTCTCTGCACGATATCGGGATGTGTGCCATGCTGGATCGGCTGCTTTTGGTCAAGGGTGGACGTTTGGTTGCTCAAGGAGGTCCCGACAGTGTGCTCACGGATGAAATAGTGCAGAACGCCTATGACTTGAATGATTCAATCGGTTTATATATGGCAACAAATCGAACCGTGTGCCGCGCTCTTGCAAGGAGCCTGTCGGACTTAGGGTAAATCAGCTGCAAATCCATCTGGACGGTCCATATTTCGCCGCTTTTTTGGTCAATAGAACAACTATTGCCCTGCAAAATCGTCAAAATCTGTCCTCGCCCAGCCGAATTTTTGCTTCGATTTCCTAAGTCGGACAGACTTCTAGTGCCGGTTCGCAATAAGCGCTGATGGGGACACTATGTCTGCAATACGACTTTGGCACTGCTTGATTGGTTCAACTATTATTCATCTCATTTTGATTATCTCAATCACACATATGCATCCACCGAATCATGGTACCATGCATGAAATTGAAGCTTTTATACTTGAAGCCCCCGCCGCTCAGCTACAAAAACCACCTCCGTCGCCTCCCCATAGTTCCAAAACAGATACGCACAGGAATACACTGAAATCGCCTCAACTGCAGCCGGTGCACCAGGTTGGCAGGTCCGCGCCCCCCCGTGCCGACCAGAAGGCGGAAAGAAAACCACCATCAATCGCTCCCTCTGAATTGTCAACATCACAGCCAGTGCTGAGTGAAGCTCCTGCACGTGTCGGATTAAATACTGCTCCAATCAGTGCACTGTCAGCTCGTTCACAGGAGGAGAATTCGGAAAGCAACTCGTCCAGTTCTTCCCGTAAAAACTCCGGTTCAGGGCCGCCAATGATGCTGGGAGATGCAGATGCGCCACGCTTCATTCATAGGGAATTACCCAAATATCCATTAAGTGCCCGCAAGTTCGGGAAAGAGGGGAACGTTGTCTTGAGACTGGCGCTGGATACCCAAGGCCAGCTAGAGGGGATCGAGGTAATCGAAGCGAATGGTTTCGGCTTTGCCGAATCGGCGCAAGCCGCCATCAGGAAATCAACTTTTGCGCCGGCATTCAAAAACGGTAGAGCAATCTCCTCTCAAGTTCTTGTCCCAATACGATTTGTCCTACATGAAGGCCAATGAAATATACGGTACCCAACAACTATTACAGTCCTAACGAGTTGCTCGCCGACACGTCAACTACGGGGTAGACATTTCCTCACGACTTGATTTATCCGATCAATATTCTGACTGACACGTTTTCCATCATATTATCCGAATAACCAAAAAATCTTGCATCGAACGCAAATGACGGGTTACAGTAGGGCCTCGGCCAAGGAGAGTGACATGGAATTAATTATTGCATATCTCGTCATAGGTCTTTTCGCCGGAACCTTAAGTGGTCTGATCGGTATCGGCGGCGGGGTAATCCTTGTCCCGGCATTCATCTTTTTTTTCAAGTTTTCCCAGCATACCGCCCAAGGCACGACCCTCGCCCTCATGGTACCCCCGATCGGCATCCTTGCCGCAACAATGTACTACAGACAAGGACATGTGGACCTTAAGGCCGCGGGAATAATTTGTCTCGGCTTCCTTCTGGGAGGTCTGATCGGTGCCCGTTTGGCGACCAATCTGCCGTGCCAGGTTCTGGAAAAGATTTTCGCCGTCAGTCTACTGCTGATTTCCCTGAAGATGCTCTTCGGCAAGTAACGTCGCAGTATCGTATCGCGCCAGGTCGTCGGTAACTAGCTATCATTCAGGCAAGAAAACTCAGACGGGCGCCGCGAAGATCATAAGATCAGGCAAGGAGCCGCAAAAATGGAAATTTCACTCGCAGCAATCGGTACTATCTCAACCGACCACACAAGCAAAGAACTGGCCCCGGTCCAGGGTGTCTTCCGGCCGGAAGCCATCGGAACAGTAGAGGTTTTCCCCGAATTCGCCGAAGGGCTGAAAGATATCGAAATGTTCAGCCATATCTACCTTTTTTACCATTTCGACCGGGCTGAAATGGGAGAATTGATTCGTCAACCCTTTCTGGATGACACACCGCACGGCATCTTCGCCACGCGCCATCCCTGCCGACCGAACGGCATCGGCATTACCGTCGTCAGACTGCTGGAACGACAGGATAATCTGCTGAAGGTGAGCGGTATCGACGTCCTTGACGACACTCCGCTCCTCGACATCAAACCGTATGTACCCCGCTTCGACTGCCACGCGGAAGCTTCGGAAGGCTGGTTTGCCGGCAAGGAAGTGCGGGAGAAGCCGACAGGCAGGGAATAGAAGCAACCGACAGGAAACGACCTTTCACGGATAAATGGATAAAATCGGTAGTGCAACACGTTTCGTTACTGTATTTTCATTCAATCAAAAACAGCATGAGACGCATCCATCGCCTATGAGGAACTGACACAATCGCTAAAAATATTGAACCTGCCCGAACGGGTTACCCTCGGTGAAACCAAACGTCGCTACAGACTCCTGGTAAAGGAAGCCCATCCTGACGCGAGGAAGGAAGCACCTGCCGAGTCTTTCCAAATCATCCACACTGCCTACCGGATCCTGATGGAGTATGCGGAGGCGTATAAGTTATGTTTTTCCGAAGAAGAGTTTTACGAACAAAACCCCGAAGAGCGTCTTCGCAAATAATTTGAAGATGACCCTGTTTGGGGAGCAAAATAAAAGGGAGACAACCATGATTACCGCACATGTATCAGAACAGCCATTCGATCATCTGAAGCTCTACAGCGACTTTCTGGAGCGGGAAACGGACGCCACCGGCACCGTCGTCCTCCATCACGGCCGGGTCAAGCGGCCCGGCAAAAAGGTTCCGGACTTCTCCACTGTGGAACTGAAACCACTGGTCGACGACGCGGACTCCCGACTGGCGGCCATTGCCCGCTCGGCAGAAGAGAAGTTCAACCTCAACCAGGTACTGATTGTGCACCGTTTGGGCATGATCGGTGCCGGCGACTCGGTGTTGCTGGCAATCGTCTCCGGCAAGACCCGCGACATCTGCTTTGCCGCCTGTTCCTGGATTGTCGACGAAGTAAAGAAAGAAGAGTTCATCGTGCTCATTGAACATCCATAAGGAGACGAACTCGTACTGTCCCCAGTCACAGCCGACAGGTGTCTAGTGCAACAGCACTATCGGTTCTTCTTATCCAGGTATAAAAAAACGACCGAGGGATTTCCCCCGGCCGCTGGTAAAAGGTGTTGTAACAACCTTCTAATGTCGCGAAATTCCCCTTACTCAAATTTTGAGTTAAGGGGAATTTTTTATGAAAGACGACAATACCTGAAGAAGAAGGTTTTGACTGAGCATGCAGAATCCTCCGGCGATGAAATGGTCCGAGGCTCTGCTTTGATTTTCCAGGAGCCTGTCGGACTTAGGAAATCGAAGCGAAAATATGGCTGGGCGAGAACAGATTTTGACGATTTTGCAGGGCAATAGTTGTTCTATTGACCAAAAAAGCGGCGAAATATGGACCGTCCAGACACATTTGCAGCAGATTTCCCTAAGTCCGACAGGCTCCTAAGGACTTGCTAGTTTTTTCAGAAATTAGTACCATATACACGGAGCGTAAAGAAGTTTTCGTCCGGCGGTTCCGGATGGAAGCCGGCACTTTTCCCACTCCGGAAGGGGGTGTGAATCAATGGAAGGAAGAATAAAAAAAATATGCGAAATCAATGATCCTGACGAACTTAGATCAGAGATTCTGAAAGATAAGGGCGGCGAAGTGACGTGCCTCACATGCTGTGCCGTTTCTCACGATGAAGAGAATCTCTGTCGTCCGGTCAAGACTGAAGATGCAAAACTGTTCTGTGAAATTGAAGTTTAAATGTATGAGGAATAAAAGGAAAAAGGCTCGCCTGGACGCGAGCCCTTCATCTTTTGTATTAATACATTGAAATACCCCACGTAACGACTCAAGTTCAGTGGGGTATTTTTTTACAATATTTCAGCAAGGTATAAACGTGTATTGAGCGTTTACTCAGGTGGAAACCCAACATCATGAGTCAAAACAGTATGCCGTGAATAGTGCACACAACCCGCACAACTCTTTTTCCCCAGGATCGCTAGAGTTATCCTTCGACTTCACTTAGAATTTCAAGATAGGCCGCATAGCGTTCGGCACGAACCTCTCCCCTGGCAACCAGTTCGATAACAGCACATCCAGGCTCGGAGCGATGCCGGCAGTTACGGAAACGGCAGCGTACTTCCCTGGTCTTTTCAAACCCTGGAAAATGGTCGGCAAAATCCTGCGCAGAAATGTCCACCAGGCCGAAGTCCTGAAAACCGGGAGTATCAACCAGCTCACCCCCATCGGCAAGAGAATGCAGGGTTGAAACAGTAGTCGTATGGCGTCCCTTGCCGTTGTAATCATTGAGCGCCCCTACCCGGAGATCAATCTCAGGGCACAAGGCATTCAGCAAGGAGCTTTTCCCCACACCGGTGGTCCCGACAAAAACTCCCCGATGCCCCTCTGCCAGGAACTCGCGCAGCAGGGAGAGACCTTCTCCCGTGACTGCACTCAGCGAAAAAACGGACACGGCTCCCGCATAAATGTCACACAACTCATCGACCAATCCTTTGGCAGTCTCCAGATCACATTTATTAACCACCACAAAAGGTCTCAGATTTGCAGCGCGAGCAGCAACAATCACGCGGTCGATAAAACCTGCCGGGGGGAGTGGCGAAGGAGAAACGACCACCCCCAGCACGTCCAGATTCGCCCCGACCAGATGAATTCCGCCCATCGCGTCCCGGCGACGCAGTTCCGTTCTGCGGGGCAATCTCTCAAGGACTTCGCCCCTCACCACCACGTCATCACCCACCACATGTCCGGAGCGCCGTTTGACCCGCACCATGCACTGTTCCCCCGAGGCAAATAGAACCTCAACAGCTACGCCACGATGAGCTATTATCAAACCCTCCCGGGCTTGTGTGGAGGGGGAAGAATCAAGAGCTTTAGCACTGCGTACGAGATTGCATTTTTTTATTTTCAAACGGAATTCACCTGGTAATGGATATTTCGAGCGATTGTTGCACGGTTACTGCAGACGTTTTGAGACATAACTGCCTATCTGACAAAATTCAGATCGTACGCATTAAAATAGACGTAAAACATCGGCAAGTCAAGGAGTTAAGAGCAAGGAGGTGCACCATACTGAGCTTGCGCTGACAGACAAATAAACAACGTCAAGCCCCCCCGGCACCCCCCTGGTCCGACTCGAGAATTTGTTTTCCTGTTGAGCAAAATTTACCGATGCAGCGAGAGCTGGGCTTGGCGGGGCGGGAGGGAAAACTCGAAACGCTCACCCTCCGCCCGCAGCTCCCAGCCACGCATCATACAAACCAATAGTTTCTGGTTCCGACCCTCTTGAAGCTCGGATAACGTACTTCAAAGGATCACTGGCTGATTATTTTTTCACGATATCGCCCACACCGATAAATGGCATTGCCCCGCTACCTGTTACCTGCGGAAGGATCCCATTCCATTTTTCTATCGCCTTCATATTGGCCTCGATTTTTCTCAACTCTATGAGGTCAGGTGAAATATTTGCCCTCTGCAGCCTCAGGGATTCCGCCTCCGCCCTTGCTGCGGTAATCTTCTGTTCTGCCTCTATCTTTATCCTCTCCAAGTCTCGGTTTGCCTTCAGTGCAAGCTGTTCAGCCGTCTGTTTTGACTCAATGGCTTCCATAAATATCTTGGAGAAGCTGAAACCGACGATAGAGAAAGCGTCAACCGCTATGTTGTTTGCCAAGAGCCTTTCAGTAAGGGTTGCTTTCATTGCATCGCTTACCGATGACCTCTTTGTGATCAGCTCTTCTGCCGAATATCTGGCTGACACTGCCTTTACCACTTCCTGTACTGCAGGGTCGATAATTCTCTCTTTAAAATCTATACCGATGGTCTGATAGACGATATTTGCCTTGTCAGGAATTATATGATAGTTAATCGCCACAGTAGAGCTTACATCCTGGAGATTGGATGATGCTGCTGCCGCATCAGTCGTTGCCTTCTGCACCTTGACATCCATTACGGCAACCTTCTGCATTATGGGTACGATAAAATGAAGTCCTTCCCCGAGCACATCACCCTGAACAGCACCAAAATTCAGGAGAACGCCTCTTTCACCTGCCCCAATCTGAACCCATGGTTTCAAAAAAAGCGAAAACAGCAGAATTACGCCAATTATCATCGCTAGCCTGAGAGGGCCTTGTTTTATCACAGAGTGCATTGCCTCTTTTGCCTTATTTATATCTTTCTGGTCCAATGTTCTTCTCCTTTTCTTTTCAGCAATATCCGGTTAAGGACTTGCCTGTGAAGGCGGCCCATGTTCAGATGAAACATCTGGTCCTTCAGGCGCATTGATGATGCCCACCAGTGGGCGAGTTCATAACGGATACTGATGCTCAGCTCTCTGAAGCTATTGATGCTGATCCTCTTTGCGAGTCATGTCCTTTCTAATCTCCACGCTTTTTACAATAATATATTGGGAGGCGAATGTCTCCCTTATTGTGCCACGGAGCCCACATAGTTTTTATCCTGAAACTGATGATCCATCATTTCACCTAGGCAGACGAAGAACGAACGATGCTGAGCGATAGTTACTGATGCAGCCAAAGCTGGGCCTGGCGGGGCGGGATGGAAAACTCGAAAGACTCACCCTCCACCTGCATCTCCCAGCCGTGCATCATACAGCGGTAGTGGCCGTGACGCAGTCCGCAGGTCCAGATACGCGGGTGGCGCCACTCTTCCGTCTTGTTAATTGCAACGATGCCGCGGTCGCCACGGGCAAAGACGATAAAACCGTCGTTCTCGAACAGGGGGCGCTGCGGCATACCGTGTACGGCATTGTGAAAAGAGAGCATACGCACCGTGTCGTCGCGCTGCCAGGAGTCGCGCCAGCGGTCGCGGTCACAACCGTAGCGCTCGGCACTTTCATTGTGGTCGGAAAAGACGAGCGGTATGCCCCCGTCGCGGGAAAAAATGTACACATTGGCGAGAAATTCGTCCTGCGGGTCGAGCATTTGCCAGCGAAAACCGTCGTTGCAGGGAATATCGTGGGTAATGCTGAAGGTTACCCCGCGGTGCCAGGGAAGCGCCTGGCCACAGGCCGCCGGATCAATCAGCTCGCGCATTGTACCGCCGGGAGAGAAGACGCGCCGCAGGGTTTCGTGGAGGGGAAAATCATAGAAGGAGATAGCTGTTCTATCCAGAAGGGGCCACAGGAAGATGTTTTCTTCGTGGTCATTGCAGGTAAGCGCCTCGCCGAAGACGAGTCTGCCCGCCATGTCAGGGGTCTGGAAGACGCGCGATATGTGGTCGAAAGGAAGATGCTTTATGGCGTCGATCCGGTAGCCGTCAAAGCCGATGCCATTCAGTGCAGAGAGGCAAGCCCGCTGCTGCCCCACCACCCAGTCGCTGAGATCTAAGTCAGGAAGACCGGATAGCTGGTGCTCCTGTGACTCATGGGGATCGTTCCAGTTGTGGATGTCCCCATCAGGATTGAAATCCCACGGACTGAACAGGCCAACGTCAAGATCGCCGTACAACCGGTCGCGCTCAAAGCTTGGGCGCTCCGCACGGTAGCGGCGAAGTTCAGCCTCGCCGGGGAAGTTGAACGGATCGTCCCGCTGCCCTTTTTCATTGGCCATGTGATTGAATACCACATCGGCATAGACGCGCACATCAACATCGTGCAAAGCCTGTATGGCCCGCTTCAGCTGTTCCTTTCCGCCCAGGAATGACCTGATAATCCGGTAATCCTTGGGCTGATAGCGCTGCCACCAGTCGAGGCCGTTCTGATCACTGTACAACGGTGGAGGGAGCAGCACGGCACCAAAACCGTTCGCTGCGATAGCAGCAGCGTTGTCAGCCACTTTTACCAGTGGCCAGTTAAAGGCATGGAGGATTACGTCACGCATGGTTTCTCCTTTTTGCCAGCTTAAAGAAAAGCCGGCCGGCTCCATCCCCTTCCGTTGCATCTCCTTCACTGGCGGTTTCAGCATCATGGCCTGAATGCCGTTGTACCTGGTCTCTGATTGACCGGATCGTCCCAAGTCCAGGCAATATCAAGCTACGGTTCTTTATTTTGCCGCAGTTGCTGTGTTTTTATTAATTTGAATACACCATAAAATATACCCGCACTTGGGTAGTCTGCAAATTATATTTCAGGAAAAAGAAACCCCTGACCGATTATCTCCCGTTTAGGGGTTTTAGGCTTTTGGGAAGCTCCAGCTCAGCTCCTGCCAAAATTTTCCGGATGATAACTACCTAGTTTCCATCCGGAAACTCCGGATGTGAAACTATTGGTTTTCAATTCAAAAACTCCAAACAGTGCCACTCAGTGTTGGGCTGGGGCTTTCACGGAGTCTCTCGTACGGCTACAATGCAAGATGGCGACAGAAAGAAATTTGCCTGCCCCCAGCAGACTGCCTGATCCGTGTGAAAGCTGGTGACCGATTACGAGAGGCTTCGGGGAAGTTCCAGCCCAGCCCTGTCGAGACTTTCCGGATGGGAACGACTTAAAACAAGTCAACAAATCACCTGCATTCTCCTTTGGTGGCTTTTACGTAAAGGAAAGCAACTAAATTGATTCATATCAAGGACTAGACCTGAAATTACGGGTATGTTTGCCCTGTAACAGTCCTGTAACAGGGGCGTTTCTCGGCAAAATTACCGGCAAGATGGGGCTTTAATTCCTCGACCACTGCAACTCCTTGAATGATTTGAACTCAGTACACGACAGAAAGGATAGAACTATGGCTGATAAAATTGTAATTGTCGGAAACGGTATGGTGGGTCACCGTTTTTGCGAAGCGTTGATTGAACAGGGCCTGGAAGCGGAAAAGCGCATAATTGTATTCGGTGGTGAGTCGCGACCGGCTTACGACCGGGTTCGCCTCTCATCATGGTTCGGAGAAGAGCCGCTGGACCTGACCCTGCAGAGTGAATCATGGTACCGCGACAACGGGATAGAGCTCCATTTGGGCGATCCGGTGATCACCATTGATCGTGCCTCGCACACGGTCACCACCGCATCGGGACAGCATGAATCCTACGACCGGCTCGTTCTCGCCACCGGATCCTCGGCGTTCATACCGCCGCTGCCGGGGAGGGACCGAACCGGAGTTTTCGCCTACCGCACCATTGAGGATCTGGAAGCGATTACCAGCTATAGCAGAACAGTCTCGAAGGTGGCCGTCATCGGCGGAGGCCTGCTGGGACTGGAGGCGGCCAAGTCCTGTCTCGACCTGGGTCTTTCTACCACCGTGATCGAAATGGCGCCCCGGCTGATGCCCCGCCAGCTCGACGACAAAGGGGCAGCAGTCCTGTCCAATGCGATTCGCAAGCTCGGCATCGAGGTAGTCACCGGCGTGACCACCTCCGCTATCGAAGGAGACCGGACGGTAACCGGCATCAGCTTTCGTGACCGGGCGACCCTGCCGGTAGAAATGGTGGTGGTCTCCGCCGGAATCGTGCCCAATGATGCACTGGCGCGAGGATGCGGTCTGGAGGTGGGTGAACGGGGCGGCATCGTGGTGGACGACACCATGCAGACCAGCGATCCGGCAATCTGCGCCATCGGCGAATGCGCGCTCGTTGGGGGGAGAATCTACGGCCTCGTGGCCCCCGGCTATGAAATGGCGCGGGTGGTGGCGGCCCGCATCGCAGGAAAGACGGCGACCTTTGCCGGTTCCGACTGTTCCACCAAACTCAAACTGCTGGGGCTCGATGTGGCCTCCCTCGGCAACCCTTTTGACACCGATCCTGACAACAAGACGGTGGAGGTGCACGACACGGTCACCGGCATTTACAAGAAAATGCTGATAGATCCGGCCGGGGAAAAGCTGATCGGAGCTATCCTGGTGGGAGATGCCGAAGCGTACGGGCCGCTTTCCATCTATGTCAAAGGCAACAAGACCCTGCCGGAACAGCCGCAGTCGCTGATTGTCAGGGGCTGTCAAGGCGCGGGCATGGCTATTGAGTCGCTGGAGGATGACGATATCATCTGCTCCTGTAACAACGTCAGCTTCGGGACCATCCGCGATGCGATCGAAAAACAGGAACTGCGGACCGTGGAGGGGATCCAGAAGTGCACCAAGGCCGGCACCGGCTGCGGTGGCTGCCTGCCCATGGTAAAAGCGATTCTCAATTACGAATTGCAGCAGGCAGGCATCGAGATCGACAATTCGATCTGCGAGCATTTCCGCTATTCCCGTCAGGATCTGCTGCATATCGTCAAAACGAAGAAAATCAGCAATTTCGACGAGCTTTTGGCCCAATACGGCCGCGGCAACGGTTGCGCGGTGTGCAAGACGCAGATCGGCTCCATGTTCTCCGCACTCTGGAACGATTATGTGCTCGATCAGGACATGCTGCAGGACACCAACGACCGTTTCCTCGGCAATATCCAGCGCAACGGCACCTATTCGGTGATCCCGCGCTCTCCGGGCGGCGAGCTCACCCCGGAACAACTGATTGCCATGGGCGAGGTGGCTCGGGAATTTAATCTCTACACAAAACTGACCGGGAGTCAGCGCGTGGCGCTGTTCGGCGCTCACCTGGAGGACCTGCCGAAGATCTGGGCAATACTCGGAGTCGTGGGACTGGAGTCGGGTCACGCCTACGCCAAGGGACTGAGAATGGTGAAAAGCTGCGTTGGTGACTCCTGGTGCCGCATGGGTATGGGGCCTTCGGTCGATTTTGCCATTGAATTGGAGGACCGCTACAAGGGCATGCGCTCGCCCCATAAGCTTAAGGCAGCGGTCTCCGGCTGCGCCCGTGAGTGCGCCGAGGTGATGTGCAAGGACTTCGGCCTGATCGCCACCGAACAGGGCTGGAATCTCTATGTGGGCGGCAACGGCGGCGCCTACCCGCGGCACGCCGACCTGCTGGCCAGGGACATTGACCGGGAAACGGCAATCCGTTTTCTCGACCGCTACCTGATGTATTATATTCGCACTGCGGACAAGCTGGAACGAACCGCCACCTGGCTGCTCAATCTCGAAGGCGGAGTGGAGAAGCTGAAAAAGGTGATCATCGAAGATTCACTCGGGATTTGTGCCGAGCTGGAGGCGGAGATGCAGCACGTCATTTCCTCGCAACACGATGAGTGGGAGGTCACGGTGGCCAGGCCTGAGCAGGCGGCAAAGTTCCGCCATTTCGTCAATACCGAAGGGAAAGATTCCGTGGCGATGATCACCGTACGCGGCCAGTCAAAACCGGCACTCTGGCAGAAGGAGTATGCCATGCCCGAGATCGAGCCCGAGATACTTGAGGGCCCCCGGGAGTGGATGAATCTGGGTAGTGCGGCCATGGTGCCGAAGGATGGCGGCGCCACCTTTAAATTCGGACGACACCAGATCGCCGTGTTCAACTTTGCTCACCGCGATGAATGGTATGCCTGCCAGAATCTCTGCCCGCACAAACAGGAGATGGTACTGTCGCGCGGGATTATCGGCGACACGGCCGGAATTCCCAAGGTAACCTGCCCGATGCACAAAAAGTCGTTCTCGCTGAAAAACGGTCGCGGGCTGGGCGAGGATATCTACTCGATCCAGACTTTCCAGGTGAAGGTAGAGGGAGATGACCTCCTGGTGCAGCTGCCGTCGGAAGAGAATCTCGATCTGCTCCATCTCTGCGACACCGAGGTGCCCTGCAGCTGCTTTGTCTGATTGCGCGGATGGCATTCCAAGGGAGAAGCATTTACCAGCGTGAGATCGTGGACCCTGACGGTCAGGAAATTTCAAGCAATACAGCAGGACAATGGTGACAGGGCTATCCATTTCACGAAAAGCATTTAGTTGGCAACTTTGTCAGATGGGTAGCCCTGCCACTTTTACGCTCTAATTGCCGGTACTTCGCTGCCAAGCAGAAATGATTTATTCAGCTTGGCAGAAAAAATGCACAAGATACAAAGCCTGATACCCGTCATTTTCCTGGCATGAATCTAGAGTAGCGGCACATGTTTAAATGTCGGCCCCTCCAAGGGGGTCCCCCGAACAGCTGATCCTTCTTTCAAAGATTTTCCTGCTGTTTCAGCTTTTCAATGGCCGTGGCGGAGCCGATGACGATCAACCGGTCACCGTCGCGCAGTATTTCATCGGGTTGCGGAGCCGCAAACTGATTGCCGTCGCGGTGAATGAAAGCAACCGTAACGCCATAACGCTGACGGAACTTCAACGCCGACAGTGTTTCCCCGACACAACGACATTTTAGACTGACATCCAGTTCCGTTATGGCAAATTGTTCCTCCCCTTCTTCCGCTACCGCCGGCTGATCGAGCAGCTTTTCGGCCTTCCGTAACCCCTCCTCCTGTCCCATGAGCAGCAGCCGGTCACCAGGATAGACATGATATTCCGGCCCCGGATCAAAATTAAGCTGACCGGCGCGGCTGACGGCCAGGATCGAGACCCCGGTTGCGGTGCGCAGGGGAAACTCAATCAGTTTATACCCGGCAAAGGCCGAATCGGAGCGGATTCGCACCTCCTTGAACGCCACCGGCCAGTCAATGTTAATCGGCAGGGCGCCCATGGCATGGCTGAGGGCATCGGCAGCCTGTTCGGCGGCATCGCTGAAGGGTCGGAAAACCACCTGGGCGCCGGCCTTTTCATACAGGTCCGCTTCCTGCTGATTGACGGCCGTCAATGCGACCTTGCCTTCATAGCCGCGGCTCGTCAAAACGCTCAAGGTTGCCAGGTTGAGATCCCTCGCCCGCACCGTACTGGCCACCCAGCGGGCCTTGTTGAGAGGCAGATGATCGAGAAGTTCCGGGTCGGACATGTCCCCGTACAGCACCGATACCCCCCGTGCCCGCCATTTTTCCAGTGTGAGGGGGTCGAAGTCGACACCGATGATGGTCTTCCCGCGACGGAGCAGGTCCTCCGCCAGCCCGCTGCCGAAGTTGCCAAGCCCCACCAGGATGACATCCACAAAGGGCAACTCCCGGACTGAATCGGAAACCGCTTCGCGGAAGGGATGACGGCGTTCGAAAATTTTCAGCGGATTGGCGAGCAGTCGGTACAGGGGGCCTGAATAAAGGATCATGTAGGTCGAGGCGAATATGGTCAGCACTCCCACCAGTGTAATCAGGCCCATGACCTCGGCGGTAATGTGGCCGAGTCCGAGACCGAGTGCGGCCACGATCAGGGAGAATTCCGAAATCTGGGCAACGGTCAGGCCGGCCAGAAGCCCGGTACGGCGCCGGTAGCCCATCAATCCCATGATAACCAGCACGATGATGGGGTTGCCGACGAGCACAAAAACGGAAAACAGGGCGGCAGGTCCCACCTGGGAGCCGACCGTAGACCAGTCAAGACGGGCCCCCAGATCTATGAAGAAAAACAGCAGCAGAAAATCCCGCAAGGTGATCAGACGCGCACCAATGGCATCACGATACGAGGTGGATGCCAGTGAAATACCTGCCAGGAATGCACCCACCTCCTTGCTGAAACCGAGCAGTTCGCTGCCGGCGCCCATCAGCACCGCCCAGGCTATGGAGAACAGCACCAGCAGTTCCTGGGACTGGGCCAGCCGTCGCAGCAAACCGGGCAGCACATAGCGCATCAGAACAGCCACCAGTACCAGCAACCCGACCCCTTTGGCCAGGATCAGCAGAGACGACTCCAGCACCGAAACATCCTCTAACGCCGGGGCGCCGAAGGTAGTCAGCAGAACAAGGGCCAGGATGGCGGCAATATCCTGCACGATGAGAAAGCCGACGGCGATCTGACCGTGCAGCGAATCGATCTCTTTTTTGTCGGACAACAGCTTGACGATGATAATAGTGCTGGAAAAGGTCAGGGCCACGGATACGTAGACGGCATGCAGCCACGGCATACCGATGGCGAGTGCCAGCACCATACCGATGGCCGAGGTAAAGACGATCTGACCGACGCCCGTCGCCAGGGCCACTGGCCCGGTTGTTCTGATCAAATTCAGGTCCAGTTTCAGTCCGACGATAAACAGTAGCAGGGAAATGCCGATATTGGCCAGGAGGGCAATCTGTTCATGGCTGGCAACGATGCCAAGGCATGCCGGGCCGGCCAGAATGCCCGTTGCCAGAAACATGATGATCAGTGGCTGGCGAAGCTTCTGCCCCACAAAGCTCAAAACTGTCGCCAGGCCAAGGATGGCTGCGATTTCTAAAAAGGGATTGAATGCTGTCAGAGTCACAAAATATCTCCTATTTCTCTTTACTTAAACCACCCGCACCGGATTGAGATGGACATAGCGAACCAGTTCGGGAAGATACGAATCGCCATCCTTAAGAACGGACTTGTACCGTCCCTGTAGTGATGGCCAGTGCGGCTGTTACGCCTGGTGACCCATGGGTATAACGGAAGGAGAGGTACTGCATGATGCGTGAAAGGGCTAGGAGCCTGTCGGACTTAGGGTAAATCTGCTGCAAATCCATCTGGACGGTCCATATTTCGCCGCTTTTTTGGGTAATAGAACAACTATTACCCTGCAAAATCGACAAAATCTGTCCTCGCCCAGCCGAATTTTCGCTTCGATTTCCTAAGTCCGACAGGCTCCTAGATCGTCCATTTTCACCAGCAGGTAAACGTGGTTGGTCATACGGCATGTGATTATTGATTGACGGAATTGTACCAGACAAATCACCAGAGGCAAAGTCTGATCCTTAAGATCTTTGACTCTTAAGATCTCTCGAAATTTGCAGCAAACTGGTCCGACGCCGAAGAACCTTCTATGAACAATGCGAATTGGCCGGTTGAAGATGGTTACCGGGGCGTGTATACTCTTACAATTGCTGCAAGAATTAAAACATCCGGGGGCTGCCCATGAAACAAGAGAGCCGCGATCGGCTTCACTCGGTGTGCCGTTTTCTGACGGCGCTGCTTCTGATGCTGACGATCTGCCCCGGTCAGGTTGCCGCCCAAAGCGAAGAACATCATCATGACCACCAGCATGCAGGTATCGCCGAGCCTACGCCCGCCGAGGCGGCCGTAGGGGTCGATGAAAAGCTGGGTTCCCATATCCCTCTCGATATCACCTTTCGCGATGAAAACGGCCAACCGGTTCGCCTGGCCGAACTGATCAGCGGTCCGACAATTATCCTGCCGGTCTATTACAGCTGCACCAATGTCTGCAACTTTCTCCAGAGCGGTCTGGCACGTGTGCTGCCGGCCATCAAGCGGATTCCAGGCAAGGATTACACCGTTCTGTCCATCAGCTTCGATGAGACCGAGACTCCGGAGCAGGCGGCCCGTTTCAAGCGAATGTACCTGACCGCCATAAATGCCCCCTTTCCCGAGCAGGGCTGGCGCTTTCTGACCGGTGACGCCCAAAACATACGGCGATTGACCGATGCTGCCGGTTACCATTTCCAGCGCAAGGGACGGGACTTCATCCACCCGGTGGCGAGTTTCGTGCTGGCCGGTGACGGGATGATCGTCCGCTATCTGTACGGAACGACCTTTCTGCCCAAAGATCTGACCCTGGCGCTGGTCGAGGCTCGCGAAGGCCAGGTGGGAACGACCATCCGCAAGCTGGTGGATTTCTGTTTCACCTTCGACAATAACAACAAGACCTACGTCTTCAACCTGCTGCGGGTGAGCGCCACGGCGGTCATCCTCAGCACCGGCGGTTTTCTGGGCTTTCTGCTCCTGACCGGAAAGAAGCGGCGAAAACGTCATCCGGAGGATTCATGAGCCTGTACGAACACCCGCAACCTGCAGCCGAAGGCGGGTTCTGGAGCGATACCGGCAAGAGCGGCATCGCTTCCTGGATTTTCTCCACCGACCATAAACGGATCGGGCTGCTCTATTTCTATTCGGTACTGGCCTTCTTCCTGATTGGGGTACTGTTAGGCCTGCTGCTGCGGCTCGAGTTGATGGCACCGGGGCACACCATCATGGGCGCCCAGACCTACAATGCTATTTTCACCGTACATGGCGTGGTGATGATCTTCCTCTTCATCATCCCCGGTTTTCCGGGCGCCTTCGGCAATCTGGTCATGCCGATCCAGATTGGCGCCCGCGACGTCTCTTTTCCGCGTCTGAACCTCTTTTCCTGGTGGCTCTACATCATTGGTGCCGCTATCATCCTGGTTTCGCTCTTCACCGGCGGCGGACCGCCCGACACCGGCTGGACCTTTTATGTCCCTTTCAGCGCCCGCACCGGCACCAACGTCTCCCTGGCGGTCTTCGGGGTCTTCATCATCGGCTTCTCTTCGATCCTGACCGGGGTCAACTTTGTCACCACCATCCACCGCCTGCGGGCCGAGGGCATGACCTGGGGCCGGCTGCCGCTGTTCGTCTGGTCGCTGTATGCCACGGCCTGGGTGCAGATCCTGGCGACCCCGATCCTGGGCATCACCCTGGTGCTGATCATGGCCGAACGCCTCCTGGGCACCGGACTGTTCGATCCGGCCCTCGGCGGCGACCCGATCATGTTCCAACATCTCTTCTGGATCTATTCCCATCCGGCCGTGTATATTATGATCCTCCCGGCCATGGGGGTGATCTCGGACATCATCCCGGTCTTTTCCCGCAAACCGATCTTCGGCTACAAGATGATCGCCTTCTCCAGCCTCGCCATTGCCGCGGCCGGCTCCCTGGTCTGGGGCCATCACATGTTTACCAGCGGCATGAGCGACACGGCCATCCTGGTGTTTTCGTTCCTGACCTTCGTCGTCGCCATCCCCTCGGCGATCAAGGTCTTCAACTGGGTTTCCACCCTCTACAAGGGCTCGATCTCCCTTGAGGCGCCGATGCTCTTTGCCCTCTCATTTCTACTGCTTTTTTCGATCGGCGGACTGTCCGGCCTGATCCTCGGGGCGGCCGCCACCGATATCCATGTGCACGACACTCACTTTGTCGTCGGACATTTTCACTATGTCATCCTCGGCGGTTCCGGTTTTGCCTTTTTCGCCGCGATGCACTACTGGCTGCCGAAATTCTATGGCCGCCGCTATGCCGAAAAACCGGCCATCGTTGCCTGGGCGCTGATGTTCGTCGGTTTCAACATCCTCTATTTCACCATGCAGGTTCTCGGCATGCAGGGTATGCCGCGCCGCTACTATGACTACCTGCCGGAGTTCGCCACTCTCAACCTGGTGTCCACCATCGGCAGCTGGATCATGGTCGCGGGGCTGGTGCTGCTGATGGTAAACCTGTTTCGCGGACTGCTGTGGGGGCCGCCATTTACCGGCAACCCCTGGGGTGGGGCAACGCTTGAGTGGAGCATTCCCACACCGCCGCCGACCGAGAACTTCGAGGAGGAGCCGCTGGTTACCCATGGCCCCTATGACTTCAAAGGGACGGGCATCCCATGAGCCAATCGGAACACAAGGATTACGCCGGCGACAAACTCGGCATGTGGCTGTTTCTCTTCACCGAGGTGCTGTTGTTCGGCGGGATGTTTCTGCTCTACGCGGTCTACCTTGCCCGCTATCCGCAGGAATTTGTCGTCGGCGGACACCAGTTGGACGTTGTCCTCGGAGCGGTCAACACGGTAGTGCTGCTCACCAGCAGCCTGTTGGCGGCCATGGCGGTCAGCGCCATTCAGCGCAACGACCGGCGCCTGGCCATACTGCTGCTCGCCGGGACGGTCCTCTGTGCGGTGACCTTCATGGTGATCAAATACCTGGAGTGGAGCGCCAAGATCCGGCACGGCATCTTTCCCGGTTCTCCGCAACTGGCCGCCGGCCCCCCCGGTGAGTCGGTCTTCTTCAGCCTATACTACCTGACCACCGGCATCCACGGCCTGCATGTGTTGATCGGAGCCACGCTGCTGACCTGGGTGGCCTTGAAGGTGAAGCGTAATGCCGTACATTCCGGCGACTTCGTACTGCTGGAAAACAGCGCCCTCTACTGGCACCTGGTCGACCTGATATGGATCTTCATTTTCCCGCTCTACTATCTGATGCTGTAGCAAGGAAGAAGCTATCCCGGGTTCAGGAGGACGACATGACGAGCAACACTGCTGAACACCATGTCGTAAGTTACCGGAAACTTACATTTGTCTGGCTGGCCTTGCTGGTTCTGACCGCCCTGACAGTCGGGGTGACCCGCTTCGATCTGGGCGGCTACAAGGTTCTCGGCGCGCTGTCCATCGCCAGTCTCAAGTCGGGACTGGTCATTGCCTTCTTCATGCACATGAAGTACGAGGGGCGTCTGCTGCGCTGGTTGCTTTTTGTCGCACTGGTGACCCTGGCCGTCTTTATCGGATTCACCTTTTTCGATGTGCTCTACCGCTGAGGAGATTTCGTGGACAGTGCTCACCTGATAACCACAACTGAAGCGATCGACCCGGTATTCACGTTCATTTTCGTGGCGTGCCTGGTGCTGCTGGTCGGCATCACCCTGGTCACGGCGGTATTTATAATCCGCTACCACCGCTCCCGGGCACCGGAACCCACCTCACAGGTCGAGGGAAACATCTGGCTCGAGATTATCTGGGTCGCGCTTCCCAGCCTGCTGGTACTGGCCATGTTCTACTATGGCTGGGCCGGCTACCTCGCGCTTCGCAACGTGCCCGAGGGCGCCATGGAGGTGACCGCCACGGCCCGTATGTGGTCGTGGACTTTTACCTACCCCGACGGCAGGACCAGCCCCAAACTGTACGTACCGGTCGGAAAGCCGGTCAAGGTCCAACTCGTTTCCGTGGATGTGCTGCACGGCTTCTATCTGCCGGCGTTCCGGGTGAAGCGGGATGCCGTTCCGGGAATGACAAATTACGCCTGGTTCGTCGCTTCAAAGCCTGGTTCCTACGACCTGTTCTGCTCCTCGTATTGCGGCACCGGGCATTCGGCCATGATCACCACGGTGGAGGCGCTGCCCGAGGCCGAGTTTGCCGCCTGGCTAAAGCTTGGCGCTGCAGAGGAGAAGCATCCGGGGCAGAAACTTCTGGAGGAGCATGGCTGTCTCGGCTGCCACTCACTGGACGGAACGCCAAAGATTGGCCCCACCCTCAAAGGTATCTGGGGAAGAAACGTTACCGTACTGACCAACGGGGCGGAGCGTTCGATCACCGTGGATGAGGCATACCTGGGGCGCTCGATTCAGAAGCCGAATGCCGATGTTGTGAAGGGTTTCCCGCCGGTCATGCCCGCGGCTGCACTCAAGCCAGACGAAACAAAAGCGATTGTGGAATACCTCAAAGAGGTCAAATAACAGAATTTATTAGCAAATTGTCATTCCCGACTTTCAGGAGATGTCGCTTATATCTCAAATTACTCAAAAAAAGGAGGTCATCGCTGCCCCGAACGCAACGCGGGACAGACCGTCGCGGTGACTGGTGTGACTACGAATAATGACCCCGGAAGGTTTTTCAACTGAACAATTGTCCCGCAGTGAAACCATTACCACCCTGGTTCATTACTACCGGGCTGAGGTGACCCGCAGTCTTGCGTGGCGGGAACGACTGGACCGTACGACAAACTGGGCGGTCGGTGCGACAGCGGCGTTCCTCGGTTTCGCCTTCTCCCACCCGGAAATCCATCACATCATTTTCCTGTTCTCACTGGCAATCGTCTACACTCTGCTGTTCGTGGAGACACGGCGCTACCGTTTTTTCGATGCCTATGAATACCGGGTGCGCATCCTCCATCAGAATTTCATCCATGGTGTCCTTACCGGCAGACTCTCCATGGATGAAAATTCATTCTGGAGGACCGAACTCGCCAAGGACCTTCGCTTCCCACAGTACAAGATAGAATTTCGCTATGCCCTCGGGCGCCGGCTCCGCTCCAGCTACATCTACCTCTTCAGCATCCTGCTTACCGGCTGGCTGCTGAAGATCAATCTTCATCCGCGTCCCGCCCACTCCCTGCAGCAGTACCTGGATCAGGCGTCGATGGTCGGTTTCTCCGGATGGATCACCCTGCTGTTCATCCTCGTTTTTATCAGCCACGCCGCTGTTCTTGTGTATATCGGCAGTCGCCCTGCTGGAGGAGGAGATCTTTTCCACACCGACCCGCGAGACAACGTTGATGTCTGAAACAGTAACGGTGGCCTTATAATCAGAAATATTCAGCCAGGCCGCTCTCGATCCGCTCAAAACAGGCCAACCGCTCCGGCGGACGTCCGGCCTCCAGATCACACCGTTCTACAGTAGTCAACTCCTGCTCCGGTGTTTGCGGCCGCCGCTCCAGATACAGGGAACGCCCGGTTTCCAGCGTGATCTTCTCAAACGGATACCGGTAGCTGGGATTTTGCAGCAGCACAGCTTCGCTGTAACATACCCCGGACTTTGAAAGGGTCCGGAGATACCCCGCATCCGTCACGACTTCTACCCCGGCACAAACCGTCAGGGCCGCACGCCGACGGGCAGCGGCACGCTGGAAGCGCCGCTTGTAGGGAAATGAACAGTAGTTGACCGGCAGCCTGATTTTTTGTTCCAGTCCAAATCTGACACTCCGCAATGCACACAGCTCCGATTCAAGAAGTGTGACCTTCTCGCCGTGGATAAAGGTGTACCTACGCTCGGTCAATTGGGCAAAATTATAGGGGGTCAGACGCATCTGGTGCAGATTGAGATGATCTACTCCCGCATCGGCCATTTCCACCATCTTCAGCCTCAGCAGAGCTTCATCCTCCGGCACCGCCGGAATCTCCACCGTCACCGTCGGTATGCATCCCACCGCCAGCCGCAGTTTCTTAAGGTTATAACGGACCGCGCCCAGGTCGAACCGAATTTCGTTCAGACCGGCATTCAGCAACCGGTTGCACAGATTAGCCGTCAGCATGGTGCCGTTGGTGTACATCCAGAGGTGCACGGCATCTCCGCAACGTTGACGCACAGCAGCCAGATAGGCAAGCGTCAATTCGGGGGTGAGCAACGGTTCACCGCCACTGATGCTGACGCCGCTAAACCCCATGACAGCCACATAGGCGGCATACTCCTCCGGGGAGGCAAAGGCAAGACCGTTGGTCACCGGAGGGCCGTCATCGTCATCCTGTGAGGTGGGACAGTAGAAACACTTGGCATTACAGCGGCCGTTGATGAACAGGCATGACCAGCTCCCGTCACCACAACAGCGACAGCCGGGGGAAAGGCCGTAGCAATCCACCTTCGTGTCGGCATAACCGAAGGCAGCGTGCTGTCCAAGCCAGCGCAGCAATTCCTTACGTTCGGCATTGGCAACAATGAGTTGTTCAGGGTTGGCAAAAGTCAGCAGGGCATACTGAAGACCGTATTCACGGCGATTGGATTCGATATGCTGCTGCTGGAACAGTAAGCCGGGATCGGACTGGACGGGAAGGAACGGGATTACAGGCAAGGGAATCCTTGTATACGACGGAGTTAGAGTAACATCCGTCTTGGATTCCCGGATTCAACGAGCGGTGAAACGTGTTTTCACTGTAAACCTTTACTGAACTGCCGTATAGGAGATAACGCTCTGACCCGCAAAAATTCAAATAGGGACACTTCCGAATGGCACTAGTTTAAGCATATTGGCATGAGAAAAAGCCCGGAAATATTGGCCAAACCAGTCGTGGCGGCCTATGCATAATATAGTACTTAAATTTCTTGTCCTTCACCTACAAACCTTGTATCGGAGCTTCATATAGCTCAGCAGTAAAATGGCTCTGATGAATCGATATGCTTTCAAAGAAAGCAGCAATGATTTCATGCTACGAATGCTTAAACTAGTGCCATTCTGGACACTTACCAATTTTTATCGGGAAAAATGGGGAAGTGTCCCTATTTTTCTGCTATCATCCATTCAACGTCATCTGTGGGACAAGACAAAATTTCCGCGTGATCAGTCTTGTTGAATGCATTCATGTACTTCTGCACGGTCAGCTTATTTTGGCTCATAGCTTAGTCCTTCATGCCGATAGTTGGAAACTTCGCATAATTTACTCTTCTGGTCCCAGCCACTCCCCGCTCTCCCATCGCTCAATCGCCACCTGAGCACGAAAACCCAACAAGCCCGGCTCCCGTGCCACACGTTCCAATGTTGACAGACAGCGTATGCTGTCGTAGCGGATCGAATAAACAGCTGCCATTCCTGCCACAACCGGGTCGTTGTCGTCAACCAACTCCAGCAGGGCCTGTCTGCCGCTCTCTCCGGTGCAGATAATCGACCGGTACAGTCCGGCAATCATTTGTGCATGGGTATTGACCCGCTCCTCGTTCATTTCTTGCAGCGCCTGGTAGTGCGCCGCGGCGGTTGTGGCAAATCGATGCAGCAGTCGTGTCAGTTTATCGTCTTGCATGGTTATGGTGCTCCTGACGAGTGTTGCTGTTCTTTGGTTGTGTTCTTTGGGGTCGGACCAAGCTAAGCTATCGAATCTCAGAGCAAAATATCCCAAAAATAGCTGTTTTCTGAGCTTAAACACCACTTTTGAGGGTCAAAACTGGCATTGTAAGGAGAAGATTCTTCTTTCAGGACATATCTCTCATCTTGCTGTTCTTCGATTCTTCTACCGATGAGCTTGACGCCAAGCCTGTTCTTGGTCTCTTCAATAAAACTTGCGCTTCCAACTGCAATGCTCTCTGTCCAGCAACTCTCCCGCTGGTTTTTGCCAGTGTTAATGGCCTCATGAACCCACAGTCTGTGCTGCTCGGCAAATTGCACGGGGTCAGAAAATCCGCAAAGGTTCCGTAACTCCGGCATATCAATCACGCTGTACCGTTCGGGCGGATTCTGGATTTCATTATAGCCGCTTATTTACCATTCTGCGGGATGGTTTACCACACCGGCGCGGACTATATTTAGATCGATGTAAACAAGACAGCGGATTAGATGGTCATTCCTATCGACAGCAGTTGCATGATAACGGTCTTCCCAGAACGCTCCCTTACGTTCTTTACGTTGATTGAACTCCTGGGCGGTCCTCCCGGCGATCAATTGAAGGCTCTTTGGTATGACATCCGGTTTAGTGTCGATTACCAAAAGGTGGATATGTTTGGAAGTGACATAGTAAGCAATAAACCTGATAATAACTTTTTCATTTTGTCTCTCGTTAGTGAGTAAACCTGCTGCACGGCTGATGACCATGGAGTGTCGTCCTATCGATGAAACTTCTCTGAAAGCCACTTTCCGTAATCTGTTAGAATTATCCTGACACAGGGGGTTACCTGCGCAACACCATTCCGGCCCGTTGCCCGGTGTATTTTCCATTGCGCACTTCAACGTGGCCGTTCACCAAAACATACTCGATTCCTACCGGTGCCTGCTGTGGCGTAAGATAGGTGGCTGTATCCTCGACCGTATCGGCGTTGAACACGGTGATGTCGGCCCACATGCCTTCCTTGATTAAGCCGCGGTCCCTGATGCTCAGTCGCTGGGCCGGGGCAGAGGTCATTTTGTGGATGGCTTCCTCCAGGGTGAGCTTCTTTTCCTGACGCACGTATTTGCCCAAAACTCGCGGAAAAGTTCCGTAATAACGCGGGTGTGGCTTGCCAGCGCTGAGCACGCCATCCGATGCGATCATGGCGGCAGGATGCTGGATGATTGCGGTAATGTCATCCTCGTGCATCATAAACACAATCATGAAAGGCGACCCCTCCTCCTCCAGCAGTACAGAGAACAGGGCGTCCGCCGGATCAAGTCCTTTTTGAGCGGCAATTTCGGCCATGGTCTTGCCTTCATAGCTCTTGTTATTCTTGGTCCAGGCGATGAGAATCTTGTCCCAGCCCGAAGCTTTATAGGTGTTTTGCCAGCCGGGCAGCCCTTCCTCCAACTCTTTCTTGATGCGGGCCCGGCTGTCGGGGCTTTTCAGCCGCGCCATAACCTCCAGGTCGCTGCCTTCAAGCGCCCATGGCGGCAACAGTACGGCCAACGCCGTGCTGGCGGAGGTGTAAGGATATACGTCGAAGGTGACATCCAGTCCACGGGCCCGCGCCTCGCTGATTAGTTTGAGGGTCTGGGCGCTTTTGCCCCAATTGGCTACGCCGGCCGTTTTGTGGTGGGAAATCTGGACGGGAATATCTGCTTTTTCGGCCACTTCGAGCGCTTCTTGGACCGCGGAGACCACTTCGTCGGTCTCGCTGCGCATATGCGTCGTATAAATGCCGCCCAGCGGAGCGATGGCCTTGCAAATGGCGATGATTTCCTCCGGTTTGGAGTACATCCCCGGCGGATAAACCAGCCCAGTCGACATTCCGAAGGCTCCGTCCCTGACCGACGCCACCGCCAGTGCTTTCATTTTTTCCAGTTCTTCGGCGGTCGGTTCCCGGTCGGCATTTCCCATCACCGCGATCCGGATGGCGCCATGCCCCACCAGATAGCCGAAGTTGAGCACGGGGTGCGTCTTTTCCGCCGCCGCCATCAGATCTTTTGCTTTCGGCCAATCCCACGACATTGGGGTGTCGTAGGAAAACGGGGTGAAGTATTTCTTCAGCAGATCAAGATTCTTGGGGGACCATGGAGTCATGGAAACGCCGCAGTTGCCGACCATTTCGGTGGTAACCCCTTGCAAGAGTTTGCCGGTATCCGGATTCTGCATGAACGGCATGGCGTCCGAATGGCTATGGATGTCGATGAATCCCGGCGAAACATATAAACCGGTTGCATCAATGCGTTCACGGGCGGCTGCATTTTTCAATGAACCGATGCGGGCGATCTTGCCGTCCTTGATGCCGATATCGCTTTTGAACCAAGGGTTGCTTGCGCCGTCTACCACACGTCCGTTTTCGATCACGATATCAAACAAGGCTTTCTTTTCATTCTCAAAAGCCTTGCCGTTCTGAGCAGATGGCGCTGCCATGGTGTGGCCAAAGAAGATCCCAGTCGTCAAAGTCACCAGACAGACACTCAGCGCCAGTTTTTGTAAAAAACATATCATACCGCCTCCTTCAGCTTATGATGTTCTCGAACGTGCAACATATCAGGGATCAAAATACCGATTTTTGTTTTTGACTCTGAAACTGTATTATGTCCCCGGAATTCTCATTATTAGAACAGCGCCTCTACGGCAAAAACGACAAGGGACAGTAGCGCGATCAATCCCCAATCACTTCGCTGCAATTTGGATATTGCCATTGGGGTCAGCATGTACTTGTATGACACACCCTGTCGCTTGAGCGAAAGGGCCACAATCAGGTTGGCTCCACCCAGCCGTAATGTCGCCAGCACAAAGAATTCGTAATCCATGATCGCTTCAGTCCTATGCCAATCAGGTAGGAGGCGGGGTCTCCCCCGCCGTCCTCCCACACCACCGTGCGAACGGTTCCGTACACGGCGGTTCCTGGCAGCTTCTCCGTTGTTGACTTCCATCCCTGGTGTCCTATAAGCACCCGACCCTGCCTCACGGATTCCGTCCGCTACTTACGGGAACTTAGGCCCTCTTGCGAGGCTTCTGCTCAAGACAGCCAGAATATCCATCTTGGATGGTCTGACAGGTTCGGCCCTTCATCGACTGGTCAGGCCGACTAATATGGCTTCTGCTGACTTCTGCCGAACATGAGGGATCTGGTTCATTTCTCCCAGTTCCCCTGCACCGGATTTCGCCCAGTGCGGGACGGTAGACCTCCCTGGGTAATTCGCGTGACCTTCATCCCATATACCCGCCGCATTTACAGCCACACCTTCTGGATGGTATAGGGCTTTGAAGTTACGTGCCTTCTCGCCCAGATGTGACTGCCTCGTATGCGATTTCTGTTCGTCGGGCCAGGACTTTGCCTGCAGCTTCCTTCAGATTCCGCCTCGCGACGGACACCCTTGCCGTTCGGCTAATGGTTCCCACCATCAGGGTCCATAGAGGACTTCCACCTCCAAGTCAACGATCAACCACCACAGCTGATCATACGTCGCTTTCGCGACACGCGCCATGCCAGGCGCACACGGCCGGCGGGTGAGCGGGTTCACCGCTCGACTGCCTCGTTGGAACTTTCAACTTTCTAGGGCCGACCCCTCAGATCTCCGGCTGGTCTAAACAACGGATTAGTCACCAGTCTCACCCGCGATCCACGCATTCTACAGAAACCACCCCGAACCATTACCCATATAGAAAAATCGATGCCAACTCGGCCGGGCTTCTTGAACAAAGGTTTGAACCGACCTAAAAACTGGGCGGATCAAACCTTATGGTTGGGACTTCGCAATTTTAGCCTTTGACAGCCTTTTCTGTCAAAGTGTCGCTCATGTACCTTCTGTCTATTTGTATCCCTCCCAATCAAATTCCGCAGTTATCCATGTCAGGCCAGCCAGCAGCGGGTGCAGCTCGTTGTTAAATATTGCAACCAGCACTTCCACAATACGGGTAATCCCTTCTTCGAGGGTAAACTCTGTATCGCTGAAACTTAGAGACGCTTTTCGTTTATCATTGCGTTCGGCTAGATAGTCGCCTAAAAATAGTGCGCGATGATCTTGTCTCTCGAATCTGACCAAAGAAAAGAATAAATCTGTATGTATCTCTGATTGGCCAAAATGGATAATGCATATCGCTCCCGGAAACTCGACTTCCAGTTCCAGCTCCTCGCATGGATTGGGCAATGGTTGAAGATTAAAATGCCTAATACGGGACTCAATAGATATAGGTTTTATTTTCAGTAGTTTGAACCCCTCCTGGAGATGAGATTCAAAAAGCGCATATATGTCATTAAGTGGCGATTTCTGATTTGTTAAATTCATTTTATGCCTCCAAATATGATGGATTTTTCCATTTCATAAAACACACTTTTGCCAGCGTCAAACGGGTTGCCTATATCTGCGACTGTACCGCCCTTGTTCATGATACCCTCAACCCAAGCCTGGTTCTCTGAAAACATTTTGGTGTTCACCAAAACATCATCGGGAATCTTTCCACCATATCGTGTTGATAACTCTTTAAAAGCATCATTAGCTGCCTTAGAAATCTTTGATCCGCTGAAGGTCTCGACTTCAATTCCTTGCTTGCCAAGTGCGTCTGCAAAAGGCTTGACGGCATCCATATTGCGGCCAATTACTGCAACATTGTCATTGGTTCCCGGCAATATCCTTTTTGCTGACACTGTGGTTCCTCGAGCAGTCGCAGTTGTGTTTTTGATTTTAGTGATAGTATCTACTGGTACCGCTTTCTTGATTTTCTTCGGCCTCGGTTGTTCTGGTACATTCGTATGATCCAGAACCTTGACCGGTTTCGTAGCTACACCGCCAGCCCCTGCGCTTTGCTTGAGCTTCGGGTTTTGCATAAGACGCTGATGATTATTCTCAACCCAGGTCGCGAACCCCGCGCCAAGACGGCTATTTCTCAGTTGGGCTACAAG
>Ga0351900_1075_pt1 | contig 28946 bp, 26 predicted proteins | sample BONcelHT113001D3_FD_205827 | JGI IMG/M metagenome (GOLD analysis project Ga0351900, IMG submission 205827) | Enriched cells from coal bed in the Powder River Basin, Montana, United States - BONCAT cells T11 rep1 HSBNCT.T11.300.1.D3 ...
GAATCAAGACCACGATGACGGCTCCAAGGGCCAGGCCGGCCGCCGCCCAGAATGGGAGCCAGCCAATCGAGACTCCTTGTCGGCCAATCCCCACGGACGGGCGCTCGATGATCCAACCCGTGGTGCCAACACCAAGAAAGGCAATACCCAAGCAGGCCGGCGCCAGCCGTCTCGGTGCAGCTCGCATCTTCATCCTCCAAGGGTCGAAGTGCTTGTAGCGAAGAGTGTGACCGTGGTGGTCCGGCCCGCCCCGCCTTGAAGGCGGGGCGGGCCGGAAGGCATTGTGCCCTTGCTCTCGGTCTCCGGCCAAACGAGGCATCGCCTGCCATGACGTGCCTCAGAGTCGCTACTTTGTCTGCTGCGGAGTGTCCTCTGAGCAAGGCAGCGGCCGCCAGTTGGCGATGAGGTCCCGGATCTGGCCCATGGTGACCTTCAACTCCATCCCGCCGCTAACAGAATCGTGACTCGCTAGTGTCGCACCGTTTGGTCGATAGATACCTAGTTCGCCCAACCACGGCCAGTACGCATCGCTCTTCCAGGAGACGTTGCCGAGCACCCCCTGATTGTAGTGGCCGAAGACCAGCACCTTCTCCCCGATCTTGACGCGGCTGCTAGGGATCCCCTCCGTACCTCCCATGAGCATGAAGGCCACCGGCGTTCCGAAGCGAGGCGAGCCCTTCAGCACTTCCTCCGGCTGCACGTAGAACGTTTCGAAGATCATGGACATGTCCTCTTCGGTCGTGCTACGCCAGGGTTTCCCGTCCGGGCTGTTGAACCGGGCGGGGTCCAGCTTGACCACGGCGCCGTAGACGATCAGTTCCGAGTTCAGGACGGCCGACTCCGGCCTCTCCGCGCCAGGAGCGATGTCAACGAAGACCATTCCGCTCCCTCCTGAAGCGGAGAAGGCCGCCGAGGCATCAGGTGACGCCGGGGCAGTGACGACGGTGGTTGGCTGAGCAGTGGTAGAAACCGATGGCTCAGCTGACGGCTGCGTCCCGGCCACATTTGCGATGATCAGGCTCGACCCGACAAGTGCGGCAGCGGCGACGATTGCCATCGCGAAAGAACGTCTCATGGCAGCCTCCTCGATCACAATTGGCTGGGATAGAGCTTCTTCAGACCGAATTCATCATCGCTTTGCGGCGTCCGCTTGAAGGTACCTGTTCTGTCCCAGTCAACGTAGCCGGACATCATGGTCTGGTAGTCGGAGGTTCGAAGCGTGTCCGGATGCATCAGGCCGATGACATGGCCGAACTCGTGGGTGGCTACGCTCTGACGATCGAACACGTGTAACGCAGATCCGTCACCCCAGGCGCCGGAATGCCCGCACGGGAAGCCACATGAACCGATATTGGACTGGAACCGCATGCACCACTGCGGCGAATCGTGGACGCTGCGGTTCACGCGCGCAATCCAATGGTAGGGGTGCCATGCATCAGAAGCCGGATCACCATTGGGGTCCCACACGTATGTTATCCCGAGCACTCCATCGGGGAGAACCGTCATGCCGATTGCTCGGTTGTATGGATCAGTGATCGGGCTCGTGTCTTCCGTGAAGTAGAAGTACTGGGTCCCTCCGCCCCACAATGCCTCCCAGTTCGTTTCGGCTGCTCGACACGCGGTCTTGAAACTAGCTGAGAGAGAATTCCCCAGCTTGTACCACGTGCCGGTTGTGTACGTCAAGTTGTGCAGAAGTGTTTGAGGCATGGTCTGCATGCTTGAACTGTGGTTGATCAGGCCGTTTCGTCTAGGCGTCTCAGCTCCTCCTTCTTCTGTTCGGAAAGGAACTGCATGTTGAGGTAGCGGTGCTCCTCCAGCCAGCCCTCGTGGGTATCGGCGGCCAGTGCCCGGATCAGGCGTAGACAGCTCTCAGCATTGGGGAAGATGCGCACGACGCGGGTGCGGCGTTTGATCTCCTCGTTCATGCGCTCCAGCATGTTGATGCTCTTCAGGTGCTTGTGGTACTCCCGGGCAGCCGGTAGAAGGTGAGGGTCTCGGCGATGTTCTCCTCCACCCAGTCGCAGAGGCGTCGCCTCCCATTCCTGGGCCGGTTGCCACGCTCTGCGCTTGTCAGGGCCTCCAAGCTTCGGTAAGCGCAGGGTCTGAGGCACTACAAGAGCCATCTGCCTCGATAGTCACCCCCTTCCCCGCGCAACAGGCATTACTGACCAGTCTACGGAGGATCTCCTGGCGCGACTCCAACCAGGAATCCGTCCCTCTGCAACCGATAGTGTCCGGCAAAGGCGATTTCTTACAAGGGTCCGTGATTATTAACCAAAGATTGTCGCAATTTGCGCGAATAATATTCCGCAGGCCGCCGCTTCTGTGAGTCCAAAACCTCATCCTGTTGAGTTCCTGCCCAACCCGAATGATGGATGTCACTGCGGCAGAGACCGAAATGCCGCTCACTGATTGTGATCGAGCTTCAGCTGGGCAAACTCCCGCCGGAGGAACAGGTCCATGTGCCGGCGACAAACCAGGCCCTTCCTGCGCTTCTCCCCTGGCCCCAGATTCCTGAGTCTCACCAGGTTGAAGACGCCGGCGGTGAAGGTGAATATGGCCCGTACCTTCGCTTGACCCCCGTGCCAGAGTTTGCGCAGACCCCCCATGGTCTTCATCCAGCCGAAGGGCTCCTCCACGATCTTGCGCCGACGCTGGTTTGTGTCGTAGCCCTCCCAGCTAGTGGTGCGTCCGTCGATGGCGTTGTAGCGCTCTTGCGGGCGACTGGCACGGACAAACCCCTGCGGGGAACCTGTCCGCGCCAGTTCTCACTTCAGTCATTCCCGAACGCCCTACTGGCCGCCACCACCATGGATTCTCCATGTTGTGGGCACGAACCCGTTCGCGAATTGGGCCGACCGCGCTCGCTCTTCCCCTGAGCTGTCATAGTCGTCCCGAAACTCGGCCAGGATCGAACCTTGGGCGTCCACAACCTGGACGATGTACACGTGTATGACGACTCCTAGATCGTGAGCCGCTTGGCCAATCCCAACCGCTGCCTTGGTGAGAGACTGCCGGTCGTCGATGACATTCGACAAGTCCGAGATTTCGGTGAGAACGCGATGGGCGTGGACGAGGCTGATCTCGACAAGATCGCGCACATCGCCCTGCCAATCTCTCCCGATACCAACCTCATGGCGTCCGACGTTGTCGGCTCAAGCGCCGAGGCTTTCATCGAGGGGACGAACACCTACATCTACCTGGAGGCTGACACCGCCGAGGAAGCCGAGCGGTTGTTCACCGGGCTCTCCACGGGCGGACGCACGGAGATGCCGCTTGCCGAGACCGAATGGGCGGAGCTGTATGGCATCTGCGTAGACCCGTTCGGCGTGCAGTGGATGGTTTCGTTCACGGGTGATGTGGAGTTCCAGCTGGAGTAGGGCAACCCGACGAGCTTCTTCCACGGGACGGCTTGCAGCTCGAAAGACTCACGCAGGAAGTGGCGTTGAGCGGGAAGCGGGATGTCGGGTAGAGACAGGGCATGGGTCGAGTCGCCATAGTCCCGTCGGGGTTCCCGTGGACGCGGCCCTGGCCGTGTATTCACGGGGGAAGCGGGTGGTGTGCAGGCGTGTGCTTGGGGTGCGCCGGGAGCGCCGCTGAGCGTGACCCAACTACCCACCCGGGAGCTCAGACTTCGGTCATCATGATGTCGGGACCGCGAAGGTCTACTCCACGATCACGACAGCCCTCATGAAGGGGTGTACGGGGCAATGATACGGATAGGTGCCGGGTGCTTCGAACGTGAAGCTATAGGAGTCCCCTCGACCCAGTAGTGGGCTCTCGAATGTTTGCCCGTCATCGGAGGCAACATCATGGGAGATAGGGTCTTCATTGATCCATGTGACCGCCTCTCCTGGGGCGATCACCACCTCGTCCGGCTGGAAGCTGGAGTCTACTATGGCGACCTGCGTACCCCCGGGTATCGGGGTAGTGGGAGGACCTGTCGTGGTGGTTTCGCCCGCATCCCCACAACCGGCGCCGACGAGCATTGTTGCTAGTAGCATCGTGAGGAAGGCCGTTAGGGTGACCGTGCCGCGCATTGACCCGAGGACTGTGCTTCTCATGAATACCTCTCTTCTTTGGTGGCGACCACGCCTCTTCCCTGCAGGGCGCCGAGTGCCCTACTCATCCATCCCGTATTGGTGTTCCCCGGGTCCGGCGGTCCCATTCCTAACTTGTCCAGCGCCGCCTGAGGCGCTCGGCCAGTCTGAGCCCGAGATCATATGAACGCCTAGTCCCGTTCAGGAGGCTGGAGTCCTCATCATCCTCACATAGTGGAGGTCCGTGCACGCCGCCGAAGATTGTTGACACAAAGAATCGATAGGCGTAGCGTGAAATGGAGATAGCTGGAGAATGGCTCTGGTGGGATCCTTGGTCCGGCCGAGATCGGTTGGCGCAAAGAACAATATGACCGGAACCGTGAAGAAGTGGTTAGCGTTGGAGCGGCGGTCCTTCTGGTCGTCGCCGTAGTGGGGATCATCACGAAGGGAGGGATTATCATCATGTGGCGAAACAAGGCAGTTTGGATTGCATGCTTGGCCATATTGCTCATCGCCGGATCAGTGGCTGCGGCGATGGCGACCGGCGGTAATGACAGCACGGACGATCAAGCTGTCGCTGCGGCGCAGAGCGAGGTCTCTGCTCTGGCAGAAGAGATGACGGCGGCAGGTCTGAGTGTCACAGACTCCGGCTACGTTGCAGAGGCAGGGCAAGATCCAGCTTACTACCGTGTTCAGATCCAGACGGGGGAGTGGGACAAGTATCTGTGGGACTATGATCTGGCCACGCGGATACTCGCGAAGGCAAAGGCGGAGGGATACATAGCTGTGAACTACGCCGACATAATCCTCGTGGACGCAAGTGGAAATGTGATTCCTCATCTTGCTGAGATACAGCGTCTCGACACGGAGCTGTGGCCGGCTCAGTCGGAGAGTGGATGTGCTGCGATTGAGGGAAGTCTCGTAGCGCAGGTCACCGGCCTGAAGACAGACATTCCAGGCTATCCGCAATAGCCCTTGCGGACATCGAACGGATCCCCGATCGGGCCAATGCTGCATGGGCTTGCGCCGAGCAGGGGCCAACCGCAAACAACTTTGCACCTTTCTTACGATGCCGGACAGATCATAGCGGTACGGCCAAGAACCGAACCGGCCGCAAAGAGAAGAAAGGGGGTGGCGCCATTGCGCTTGGTCAACACTGGAGTCGGTTGGGCAATAGTCTGTCCTCGGAGTTCAGGACAGCCTGCCGGAACGGAGCTTCGACCTGGAGCAGTGTCGACAGCCATTTCTATTACTACGAGCTGCCACTCGGTTCAGATGCCTATGACCACACTCTGGGCATGACAGACCTCGGTAGTGGAGGGGCACTAGGGCTGACCACCAGCAGCTACTACTGGGACGCGGGCAATCAACGGGCGACGATGAATACTTGGTACACGAGGTTCGAGACGAATCTCCACAAGTATGGTTGGGAATGGTGTGTCGGCGCGCAGTCGGGCAAGATCGACATTGAAAGCGTGACCACACATGAATTGGGGCATCCACTGTTCCTTGACGACGTTCAAGGTGGCTGGGCGCAGGAGTCCAGGCCAACCATGTACTACGCGGCGTCAACATATACCTGCCACGCGCGGAGCTTGACGTCCTGGGAAACCGACGCCGTCGGATCCCTCTACTAGCGCTGCCGCTCAGGAGCCAATGATGAAGAAGAAACTGATTGTCTCGGCCCTTGCGGCAGGCCTGTGCTTGGCAGTCGCGACAACCGGCGTTGTCATTATTGATGGCGGCACCGGCGGAACAAAAAGTGCGGTTGCTGCAAACGTGATGGCGAACTCGCCACTGCCCTCGATCGTCCCGCTCGGCCAAAGCGATCCGGCGGTCACCGCTGGATCAACGAAGGTGATCGCGGTCTCGAAGATCTACGCCGAAGATTTCCTCAAGACAGAGAGGCAGTTCGCAGGTGCGGACATCGTTGTTGCAGGAACTATTGTGAAGGTGGACGCGGCGCGCTGGAACAGTCCGGATGGAGCCGAGTGGAAGCCCGATGAGAGCGTCGCTTTGCCGATTCCGTACACGACGTTCTACATCCAGCCCACTCAGATTGTGAAGGGGACGCCGAAGTGGGATACCCCAATTCCCTTCCGAGTCGAAGGCGGAGCGTTTGGCCCAGACGCGGCGAATGCCGCAGAGTTCGGTACTGTGCTGCCAGAAATCCAGCTGGGGAACCCAAATCCGGAGGCGAAAAGGCGGGCGCCACCTCCGGCGTTGGCTGAATGTTGGCTGAACCTCGCCAACGCCAATAGTGCCAAACGGAAAGTATTGTCATAAGCAGGGAATTTAGGTGGCGGGACCCGGAATTGAACCGGGGACACCATGATTTTCAGTCATGTGCTCTACCAGCTGAGCTATCCCGCCACGATACGCACCTGCGCACTCTGACCGCCGCCATGGCGTACTGAGCGCAGTGCTTCCGCATATTAGCGCCGCCACCCTTCCATTTCAAGACTCGCGCCGGGATGCGGGCAAAGCGGACGGGTCCTGTTAATGCATTACTGTTCATATGTTCATGTATGCAGTAAAATGGGATTTGTGAGTCTGAAGCGCACAGCAACCAAGGGTCAGGACGGCTCTGCAATCGACCTGTCGACCGACGAGGCGCGCGATCTTGCAGAGATGTTCAGGGTGCTCGGGGACCCCACGCGCATCCTTATACTGCAGGCACTCATCGCCGGCGAAGGCCTCTGCGTACAGGAGCTTGCCGAAGCCGTCCGGGTGACCCAGTCAGCGGTGTCTCATCAGCTGCGCATCCTGCGCACCTCCCGACTGGTCACCTACGAGCGTCGGGGCCGCAAGGTCTTCTACACTCCCGACGACGAGCACGTGGCTGCGCTCATGTCGGTCTGCGCCGAACATGTTCGCCATGCGTGAGGCGGAAGACGGAATCCGCTGCCGCGAGTCCCTCCAACTCAAGGGCCTCGACTGCGCGGACTGCGCGGCGAAGGTGGAACGTCATCTGGGAAACCTGCCCGGCGTGACGGCCGTCTCCGTCAACTTCGCGGCCGGCCGGGTCGGCGTGGAGTACGATTGCGAGCGCGTCCAGATAGAGGATATCTGTCGGGAGACGCGACTCCTCGGCTACGACGCACGTACCGACGCAGAGGTCCGCGACACATCCAGGGCCGAGGAGACCGCACCGTTCATCCTCCGCCATCCCCGGACTCTTCTCACGTTCGTCAGCCTGGCTCTTCTGATGGTTGGCTCAGTCTCTTGGCTTCTCACCCCGGCGCCGCATCTTGCGGCGATCTTGATCCTTGGCGCGGCCATCGTCACCGGGGGTGTGTTCGTAGTCCGCAATGCCTTCACGTCCCTGTTCCGGGTACGGACCGCAGACATGAACGTGCTGATGACCGTGGCCGTGATCGGCGCCCTGACGATCGGGGAGTGGGTGGAGGCCGCCCTGGTGGTGGGCCTCTTTGGACTGGGAGAGTCGCTCGAAGGCTGGGCGGTGGACAAGAGCCGCCGCTCTGTGCGTGGGCTCATGGAGCTCGCTCCCGAGGAGGCCACGTTGGTGGAGGCCGGCACGGAGCGGATCGTGCCGGTTGGAGAGGTGGAACCGGGGGCCGTCATCGCGGTACGGCCGGGCGGACGGATCCCTCTCGACGCAGTGGTGCTCGCGGGAGAATCCGCCCTCGATGAATCCGCCCTCACCGGAGAATTCCTACCTGCGCGTAAGACTCCCGGCGACCGGCTGCTTGCCGGCTCAATGAATGGTGAGGGATACCTTGAGGCCCGGGTCACCAGCGTGGCCGGCGCCACCACCCTTGACCGCATCACGCGCCTCGTGCAGGACGCTCAGGCTGATAAGGCTCCGGCCCAGCGCTGGGTCGACGGCTTCGCCCGCTACTACACCCCGGCCGTGATCGCCTTGGCGGCGTTGACCGCGCTCCTCCCTCCCCTTCTTCTCGCCGCTCCCTTCAGCGAGTGGCTGTACAAGGGGCTCGCGCTTCTGATTCTCGCCTGCCCCTGTGCGCTCGTCCTCTCCACGCCGGTGGCCATCGTCTCCGCACTGGGCACTGCTTCCCGACACGGGGTGCTGGTGAAAGGCGGCGCCCACCTAGAGGCCGCCGCGAGCGCAGACGTAGTGGCGTTCGACAAGACGGGCACCCTTACCAAGGGCCGCCCCGTCGTGGTCGATACCCTGGTGTTCGATGGACTCGATCGACAGACGGTACTCGCGCTTGCGGCTTCGGTAGAGCACAGGTCCGAGCATCCCCTGGCACGAGCTCTGGTCGAGGCCGCCCAGTCAGAGAGGCTGGCCCTCTATCCGGTCTCGAAATTCACGAGTGTCCCCGGCCGGGGAGCCACCGGAACGGTCGAGGGCGTCGAGTACCGAGTGGGAAGCTTGGACTTCCTGAGTTCTGCGGACGATATTGATGGTGCGGACGGCGGCGGCCGAGCAGCGGCGCAGCGGGCCTGGGCGGGGGAAAGCCGCACCTTGGTGGCGCTTGCGTCTCCCGACCGGATTCTGGGCGCGTTCGCGCTCGCCGACGAGGTGAGACCGGGCGCCCGCGAGGCCCTTGCCGACCTCAAGTCACTCGGCGTGGCACACACCCTGCTCCTTACCGGCGACGGCTCTCCAGGTGCAGGCCTGCTGGCGGATGCGCTGGGGATAGACGATCACCTCGTGGGGCTGCTTCCCGAGGACAAGGCGCAAGCAGTGCGCACACTCGAAGAAGCGGGCAACACGGTCGTCATGGTGGGAGACGGGGTGAACGACGCCCCTGCCCTTGCAGCCGCCACCGTGGGGATCGCCATGGGCGGGGCCAAGAACGATGTGGCCCTGGAAACCTCGGACATCACCCTGATGCACGACGATCTCACCAGAGTCCCCTACGTGCTCAGCCTCGCCCGGCGCACCCTCTCGATCGTGCGGCAGAACATCGGCTTCGCGCTGGCTCTCAAAGTGGCAGCGGCGGCCCTCGTGTTCCCTGGGCTGCTCACGCTGTGGATGGCCGTACTCGTGGACGCGGTAGGCTCGCTTCTCGTTATCGGGAACGGTCTGCGCCTAGTCGGATACGCCCCCACCGAATACGCGCCCCCTTGCGGACCGTCAGGAACGGAGTAGGCTTGACGGTAACAGGCGAGCGCTTGGCCGTTCACACCGGCCGAGAAACGCAAAGAGGCCCCATTGCTGGGGCCTCTTTGCGTGTGAGGCGGGAGCGACGGGACTCGAACCCGCGACCTCCGGCGTGACAGGCCGGCGTTCTGACCAACTGAACTACGCCCCCACGGGCATTGCGATTATCCCACAAAGAACAGGTGGGCGCAGCAGGATTTGAACCTGCGACCCCCTGCTTGTAAGGCAGGTGCTCTCCCACTGAGCTATGCGCCCCTGCGCCGGCTCGGCTCCAGGATTCAGGCCGGCTTCACGGCTCGAAGCCCGGACCAGAGCCCGAGAGAAGAAAGTGCCCCCAGGGGAATTCGAATCCCCGCCGTCGCCTTGAAAGGGCGATGTCCTAGGCCACTAGACGATGGGGGCAAGCCACCACAGCAGGCCGACGAGCAGCCGAGGCGACATGCTAGCACACAATGCAGAGAGGCGGCCACCGTCACGCTCCGGCTTCCGGTCGCTCCGGTCCGGCTCAAAATGGCCTCTACTTCTGCAGCCAGGTGCGCAACTGCTCGATACCGGCTATCACATTGGCGCAGTGAGTCTCGAGGAAGGGCTTGTCCAGTTCGTTGTGGGTAGGGACCTGCTGAGCCGCCACCAGAGCGCGGGCGCCATCGAAATCGACGTAGGCCAGCCGCGCAGTGAGGATGGTAGGATCCTGCCCGAACTCACTGCCGGGAAGCAGCGCGACCCCCGTGTCGCCAAGGAGTCTCTCGCAAAGTTCCCGACTGTTGCCGATGCCTCTCTTTGACAACTTCTCCCGCTGAGACTCGAAATCGAGGTAGAGATAGAAGGCTCCCTTCGGCTCCGGCACCCTTAGACCCATGCGTTCCAGTCGCCTCCAGAGGTACCGCCCCAGGCTCCGCAGTACCCGCCGTGACTGCCACAGATACTCCTCTATCTCAAGACCACCTTCGTAGGCCCGCACAGCCGCGTACTGGATGGGAGCACTGGTAGACGTGAAGGTCTCGCTGGCGACAACGGCCATCGACTCGAGCAGCCAGTTGAGATTGCGCGGGAAGGTGAACGCACCAAGACGCCACCCCCCGGCCCCGGCCCACTTGCTCAGCCCGCCGCTGATGATGGTGCCCTCGGGATAGAAGCGGGCGATGGACACATGCTGCCCGCGATGATGCAGCTCCCCGTAGATCTCGTCGGAGAGCAGCACCACGCCGTACGTGCGGGCCACTCGGGCGAGAGCCCGCAGCTCGTTGGCCGTGTACGTGGAGCCGGTGGGATTGGAAGGGTAGTTGAGGATGACGATACGGGGACGGGTAGGGTCTAGGCGGCAAAGGCGATCAAGGTCAGTCGGCATGAGCCGCCAGTCGTTCTCGGGACATGTGGGGACCCAATCGATCTGACGTCCGATGATATGGGCCTGAGGAGCGTACGACACCCAGCTCGGTGTCGGGATCACCAGATCACCGTAATACACGAGCTGCAGGATGAACATCAGTTCCTTTGAGCCCGGGCCCACCAGCACGTCGTCGGCGGTACACTCCACGCCTTTGGTGTGCCGGTGGTAGCGGCCCACGGAGGCGCGCAGCCCTCGCAACCCCTTGGCCGGCAGATACGCCTTCTGGTGCGCGTTGGCCTTCAGCTCGTCCACCACTGGACCGGGCACGGGGAAGGGAGACTGGCCCAGACCGAGTTTGTAGACTTGACGCCCCTCGCGACGCAACTCGACACTCCGCTCGTGTATGGCCAGCGTGGCCGATTGTGTCAGGCCCCGGACGTTGAGATTCAGATTTACGCTGGGTGGGTGCAGGTAGGCCATGCTTGCCTTCCGTCTTCTATTCGGCAGGAGCGATCCTGATGATGCGATCGTCACTCGACGCGGGCCGGCCGCGTCCGTCAAGATTACTGGTAGCCACATACAAGGCACCGTCCGGACCGACAACTACGGCCCGCAGGCGCCCGAACTCGCCGTCGAACAGTATGCGCTCCTCCCTCACGGATGTGAACTCCTCCGTGGATTCCGGGACAAGGATCCTTACGTCGGATTCCTTGAGCGTCACGAAGACGAACGCCCCCCGAAGGGAGGGGATGAGACCACCATCATAGAACACGGCTCCCGCCGGCGCGATGGTGGGAGTCCAGTCGATCAGGGAATCGATGAAGCGCTCATCCCCCGCCTGCCCGCCCACTACCGGCCAGCCGTAGTTCCCTCCTGCCACCAGCCGGTTCACCTCGTCGTCGGTAGCCGGGCCGTGTTCGGTCACGTAGGCGTCGCCGGTCACCGGGTGAAAGGCCAGTCCCTGGGAGTTGCGCAACCCCAACGCGTACACGAGCGAAGCGGGGTACCCGGCGTTCGGGAAGGGATTGTCGGGGGCCGGATCGCCCTCTTTGGTCATTCGAAGGACCTTGCCGGCAAGCGACGCCGGGTCCTGCGACCGTTCCGGAACGGCGCCATCACCGGTCGTCACCCAAAGGTACCCGTCGGGACCGAAGGCCGCCCGGCTGCCGTTGTGGATGCCGGCCCCGGGAATGCCATCGACGAGCACCCGCTCCTCACCAAGCGAAGGAGGCGTCGCTGCGCCCATAGAGTCGAAACCGGTGAGCGCGAAGCGACTCACGCGATTGGCTGTTCCGCCGTCTTCCGCTCTGTACGTATAGCTCACGTAGATGTAGGGGGCGCTGGGGAAGTCCGGATCAACAGCCATGCCCATGAGGCCGCCTTCGCCGATCTCCGTAGCTGGAACCTGTCCCATCACGACTGCGCCGGGGCCGGCTTCGCCGCCGCCGGCGCCTCCGGCCGCTCCCACGTCCACGAGAAGGATCCGCCCAGCCCGCTCCGTCACGAGCAGCCGCCCGTCGGGCAGGAACCTGATCTCCCAGGGCACGCGCAGACCAGTGGCGACCGTGGTGGCGGCGAGCTCTCCGGGTGGAGGTAGAGTGGTGGCATTAGTGAGGGTAGTGGTAGTCGTAGGGGCCGCCAACGAAGTGGTGGTCGTGGTGGCAGTGCCGCAGCCCACAACCAGGGTAATCAGCAAGGCTGAAGCCGACACCACAAAGACGGCGACAGTGGGTCCAGCCCGTCTCGAGCCCGACGCCCGCCCTCCCGTGTTCCTACCATTCCGGGAATGCACACCCGCCTCCTTGTTCGAAGACGCAAGCCCCTGCGCAGCCCGTGCGCAGCCTCTACAGTGGTGGTTGTGCCGCCCCTGGGGGATCAGGAAACATCAGGCTCGGTGCAGTACTCGGTGCGATCAACAACCCAGTGAGGCGAAACCGTCGCGCCGGCATCTGCCGGGGAGACCGGTTGGGAGACCGGTCGCGAGGCCGTCCGTGCCGAGGGGCGCCGATCAGCGCGCCTACGGGAGGGGAACAGACAGGCGGCATAGTAGCGGACGTGCCAAGCCACGTGGAACATGGAGATGATCGTCATGGCGACGCCTGCTTCCACGTGCCAGAAGAGCATGCTGAAGGGCAGATCGAAAGGAAGACCGTAATTCAGCCGGATGGTGAGTAGCATCCCCAGGATACCGGTCATGAGGAAGGTGACCAGAAGCAGCAAGTTCCAGACCCGCCGGTGTGTGACTACCCGGATGCGGCGTGTCTTGTAGAGGGCGAAGCTCACACCATACACCACCAGGAGAACAGCCGCGATAAGTCCGAAATTGTACTCGGTGGCCACCACGTGGCCGGTGGAACTGACGGCGGTAGAAGAGCCGCCCGTGGAGCCATCGCCGGCCGAGCTGCCGGCGGGGGGAGAGCCGCCCGTGGAGCCATCGCCGGCCGAGCTGCCATCGTCGGGTGAGACTACTGCAGAAGTTCCGCTATCGCCGTCGCCGCCGGAGGGAATGGTGGAACTCGATGAAGTGGTTGGGGATGACTCAGAATGATCGCAGATGCCGTTGTCGTCTGTGTCCACATAGCGACTGCATGCGCCCGGATAGGCGCATTCTTCTTCTCCTCTGGGGCAGTCGTCCCAGGCGAGGGCGGGAGTGACGACTCCAAGCAGGGCCGATCCCACGAGAAGGATAGCGACAAGCCAAGCCAGGAGGATGTGGGGGGTACGTCTTGAGTAGCTCATGACGGCAACTCTACGCCGGCTCCATGAGGATTATGTGAGGATAGAATGAGAGAATCCTCATGCTGTGGAGAAGCTGGCCACGCCCTTCGGCACAGCTCCCTCCAGGAACTGGAGCCGCCTACGCCCCGCGCCGGTGGAGACGGGCGCGCTCTTCCAGCCGTCCCAGGCGGGCGCCCACCTCGTGCAGAGTGTCATCCCTCTTCGCGAAGTGCAGCCGTATCAGGTGGCGCACCGGATCGTGGAAGAAACTCGAGCCCGGCACGGCGGCCACACCAATCTCACGTGCCATCCATTCGCAGAAAGCGAGATCGTCCTCCCAGCCAAAACGGCTGATGTCCACCAACACGTAATAGGCGCCGTGGGGCGTGGTGTACTCCAAACCGGCTGTGTCCAAGAAACCCATGAACAGATCACGCTTCCCCAAGTACATGGTCGCGAGTTCATCGTAGTAGGAGTCGGGGAACTCGAGCGCGGTCACCGCCGCCTCCTGGAGCGGCGCCGGCGCGCCCACGGTGAGGAAATCGTGGACCTTGCGCAGCCCCTCGATAAGGGCCTCATGCGCGATCACATATCCCAACCTCCAACCGGTGATGGAGTATGTCTTCGAGAGAGAGCCGCAACAGATCGTGCGCTCGAACATGCCCGGCAGGGAAGCGACGTAAGTATGCCGGTGCGGCGGATACACGATGTGTTCGTAGACCTCGTCGGTGATGACGAAGGCGTCGAACTCCTGCGCCAGTGCGGCGATGAGTTCGAGCTCCGCCCGGTCGAAGACATGCCCGGAGGGGTTCGAGGGATTGCATAGCACGAGCGCCTTCGCACCTCGTAGAAAGGCCGCCCGGAGCTCGTCCGGATCGAAGGTGAACTCGGGCGGATGCAAGGCGACGTGCAGCGGCTCGGCTCCCGAAAGGATGGCGTCGGCCGCGTAGTTCTCGTAGAAGGGAGAGAACACGACGACCTTATCGCCCGGATTACAGGCGGTCATCATGGCGGCCATCATGGCCTCGGTGCTCCCGCAGGTGACCACCACGTGTGCGTCGGGGTCGAGCGGCAGGCCCATGAAGCGGGACTGCTTGGCGGCCAGAGCGCGCCTGAAGTTGGGAGCACCCCAGGTGACGGCATATTGGTGGGGTCCGGATCGCGCCACCCGGGCAAGCTCATCGAGCAGAACCGGCGGAGGATCGAAGTCGGGGAATCCCTGGGAGAGATTGATGGCGCCGTGCTGATCGGAGACACGTGTCATCATCCGAATGACAGATTCGGTGAAGAAGGAGAGTCGGTTACTCACGCGAGGCAAAGGCTGCTCCTGGCGGCAGGGAGACGGTCCGACCGAATGTGTGGCAGTGCGGACCATCGCAGGCGTACGCTGCAAGCATCGATTATAGGGCACCGGCAGCCATCCGTCGGCCCCTAGTCGACGCAGCGCAGCTCCAGAATGCCCAGAGGGCCGAAGTCGGCCGTCCACACGTCCCCGGAAGAAAGCGCCTGGGGCGGCGTCATGGTGCCGGAAAGCACCAACCATCCCGCCTCCAGCTGCGACGCGGGACCCTTGGCCGATGTCTTGTGGGCGAGCGCTCCGGCGAGCCAGGCGAGCGACCGAGCCGGATGTCCCATGACCTCCTCCGCGCCGCCTTCGGCCACTAGCCCGCCATTATGGTGCAGGGCCACCCGCAGAGCCGACCACTCCACCTCGCGCGGGAGCAAATAAAGGCCGGATGGCACATGAGCCGCGTATCCGCCATTGTCGGCAATGACTTGAGGAGCCGCCGTTTTGGAGAGGCCCAGAGCGGCAATATCCACACGCGAGTCGATGATCTCGAAGGAGGCCGCGACCCACTCCGTCGCCGCCAGGACATCCTCGGCGTCTGCGGACGAAGCCGCGTCGCGGGCTCCGACCGCGTCACGCACCGAAGCCGTCTTGAGCCCATCGCCCAAAAAGAAGGCGACCTCGCACTCCAAACGCGGGTGGAGATAGCCCCGCAGATCGAGTGTCGCCTGGAAGACAGGATCGGACTCCCCTTCCACTCGCTCCACGGGAAGCCGACCTCCCCCGAACAAGCGGCCGAAGAAAGGCTCTCGGCAGCCAAGCAGCTCCTGCACCCGCCGACTGGTCGCACCGACCTTGAAGCCGACCACGCGCTCTCCGGCCGCGATCTCCGCGGCTACCAGGCCCGCCTGTATGAGGTAGGCCCCGGCCTCGGTAAGGCCGGTGCCGAGGGACGGCGGCGCGCAGGCCCGCGCGAGCCTGCGCGCCGCCGCCAACTGCGAGGCAGTGTCCTCGATCAGGCCTGCGTCAAGCCCTGGCGTCGCGCGCCTCCCCACCGGTCGTCTCTGCCGGCGCCGACTCTACCCGGCAATCTCGATCAAGGCGCCGGCCACCGACTTCGGATCGAGGTAGCATGCTTCGTGGCCCCCGGGCAGCTCGATCACGTCGAACTCCCCCAAGCCCTGAGCCATGCCGAGAAACGCCCCCGGAGGCAGCGAGGTGTCGTCCCTGCAGAAGACCACAGTCTTGGGGATATCGAGGGCGTTGAAGGCCTTCGTGTCAACCTTCGTGGTGAACAAGAAGAGCGGCTGTGGGGTCAGCCTCTCAAGCACCGCATCTTGATCCTCCTTGGTGTCTCCGGCCATGAGCATTCCCCGCACCACATCCTCTATCACGGGCACGCTCATGTCGGGAGAGGCCTGCGCAGCTCCAGTCAGACCCGCAGCGGCCTCCGGTGGCACGAGATCGAACTGCGCAGTGCCGTCCGCAAGCACGAACGCGTTCAGGAACACCAGGCGCTCGATCTTGTCGGCTGCCTTTGGCGCCGCCGCCTGGAGAAGGAACCCGGCGCTCGAATGGCCCACCAACACCACCGGCTCGTCTTGAGCGGCGAGTACACCGACAATCGTGTCCACGTAGTCGTCGAACGTCACCTCACCGCGCTCATCCCCGGGAGCCTGCCCGGGCATAGTCGGCGCCTCGGCGCTGTAGCCGGCCTTAACCAGCTCTTTGATGATGCCGTCCCACACCCAGCCTCCGTGCCAGGCCCCGTGGATCAGCACGAATTTCTTGGCCATCGTTCCCCCCTCTTCTCCCTGGAACCATAGTTGTTGTCCAGTCTGCATCCCTGCCGCCAGGCAGCCTCAGCTACACCTAACAAATCATCTCGGAGGCCCTCCGTCAACAGGGCAATCGAGCTCGACCGTGCATGCGAACACACTGCCGCCCATGAGCGGAGCGGTCGGCCATTAGGGAAGCGGTCGGCCGCGAGGGAAGCGGTCAGCCGCACACCTGGTCGACCAGCGTCCGTAACGCCTTCGCCAGCCGCAGTGACACGGGCCCAGGCTTGCCCTCGGCCTCGCCTATGCCGACAACGATTTCGCCCACGCGCAGGACCGGCAGCACATCGCGCTTGGTGGAGGTGAGGAAGGCCTCCTCCGCGTGCTCCAACTCCGCCAGAGTGACCGGCCGCTCGTCTACCTCGAACCCCAGTTGCCGCGCGAGGGCAACCGCCTTCTGACGCGTCACCCCGTCGAGGATGCGGTTGTCGGCGGGGTGGGTCCGGATGACGCCGTCGAACACGGCGAAGAAGTTACCGGAGCCCGACTCGCGCAGGCTGCCGTCCGGGCCCACCCAGAGCACGTCGGCCGCACCCGCCTTCTCGGCCTCTCCCTTGCCCATGACCGCGGCCAAGAGGCCGATGGTCTTGATGTCGCAGCGAGCCCAGCGGAAATCGTCCATGGGATGAATGGCACAGCCCGCCTCTATCTCCTCCCACGTGAGTCGGGCCCACGGGCGGGCGTATGCAAGCACCGTGGGCGCGTCGGCGGTGACAGCGACGAAATCTCGCGGGGCCACTCCCCGGGTGACCTGCGCGTAGACAAAACCTTCCTCCACGGAGCATCGCTCAACCACCGTCGGGATGGCCCGAGCCAACTCCGCCACCGGACCCACGTCAGCGATGCCCACCTTGCGCAGCCCCTCGGCCAAGCGTTGCAGGTGCTCCTCCAGCCACAGCAGTTGTCCGCAATTGAAGCGCACGACCTCGTACAAGCCGTCGCCGAACTGGAAGCCTCTATCCTCCACCGAGATGCGGCCCTCTGCCAGCGGCAGATAGGAGCCGTTCAGGTACAGCAGTTCGCAACCGGTATCCGTTTCCATAGCTCCCCCCATGCGGCGAATCGCCCTCGGTCGCGGCGGGGTAGTCCCCCGCCCTCAGCTCCTCTGCTTGAATTCGCGATCCAGCGCTTCTTTGGCCGGTTTGACGTAGATCTCACGCAGCTTCGGCTTCTCGATCTTGCCGGCCGGATTGCGAGGCACGTCGGCGAAGACCACCTGCTCCGGCCACTTGAACTTGGCGAGCCCGGCCTCTCCCACGAAGCCGATCACTTCTTCGGCCGTCATCTCCTCGCCCGGCTTGAGCTGCAGAATGGCCATCACGATCTCCACCAACCGGTGATGAGGATAACCGAGCACGGCAGCGTCCTGTATCTTCGGATGCTTGCGGAGGATGTCTTCGATCTCGGCCGGGAAGATGTTCTCGCCGCCGCGGATAATGAGGTCTTTCTGCCTGTCGGTGAAGAAGATGTAGCCCTCGTCGTCGATGTAGGCGAGGTCGCCGGTCTTCAGCCACCCGTCCACGATGGTTTTGTGCGTCATACCCGGGTTGAACGCGTACTCCTTCATGAGCCGCGGACCCCGGATCACGAGCTCGCCCACTTCGCCGGTCGGCACGTCGCTGAGGTCGTGGTCGACCACACGGGCTTCCATGAAAGCGGTCGCCTTGCCGATCGAGCCGGCCTTGCGCAGGATGTCCTCGTCGTAGCAGTTGGTGAGCCCGCCGCCGCCGCCCTCGGTGATGCCGTAGATGTTGCCGAACGCCACGTGGGGAAACAGGTGCTTGGAGTCTTCCAGGAGGATATACGGGACCGGCTGAGCGCCGATCTCGATGCGCTTGAGGGCCGACAGATCGTAGTCGGCGAGATCGATGGCGCCGGCCTTGATCTGGTCGATGACGTCGGACCAGGTGGGGACCGAGTTCCAGCCACCGGTACACTTCTCGTCGGCCAATGTGCGCAGATACAAGTCGGGCTTGAGTTCCATGGGCATGAGTATCTTGCCGGCGGCGATGTAGCTGGGAAACGACAGGAACATTGTGCCGCTGTGGTAGAAGGGGTGCGGAGCCAGATAGGTGCTCCCGTAGCCGTCGTTGTAGGTGAGGGCGTTGCCGAGCCCGATCCAGAAGAGCGTACCGTGGGTATGCGACACGGGTTTGGGCGCGCCGGTGGTGCCGGAGGTGAACATGAGTTCGGCCATGTCGTCGTCGACGACGTCGACGAGCACCGGCGTGGGGTCACCCTTTGCGATGATATCCGCGTAGCTCGTCATGCCAGCGGGCACCTGGTCGCCCAGGCAGATGTAATGCTCGCAATACTCCATCTCGCCCTTCAGGGGCTCCACCCGCGACACGAACGAGTCGCCCAGAATGAAGACCTTGCTACCGATGACATCGCAGGCGTACTTGATGTCTGACGCCGCGAAACGGAAGTTGAGCGGGCTCACGGCCGCACCGGTCTTGAGCACCGCCATATAGGTGATGTACCACTCGAGACTGTTCATGAGCAAGTGCTGAACGAAGTCGCCCTTGCCCACCCCGCACTCGTTTTTCAAGTAGTTGGCGACCTTGTTGGTCTGCTCTTCGAGGTCGGCCCAGGTCAGCACCCGCCGCGTGTCGGTGGACGGGTAGCTCTCGATGAGAAACTCCCGGGTGGGGAACTTGCTCGCGTTGAGCGGACAGAATCGGGCAAAGTTCATAGGGTTCTCCACCTTTCGGGTCGGCCTTCACGGCGCAGCCATTAACCGCAGATTGTCGACCATTATGGGTCGGGGCGCAAGGGACGACCGCACACCTTTCCTCCACGCACCCGCATTTACCTCTAAACTGGCAATAGCGTCACCGTTGGCAGGAGGAGGCAACGTGCAAGACAGACGGACGGTTCCCGAGGGGCCGCGTGCGGTCCCCGGCGCGCGCACGGGCCCCGCGGAAGACCCCCGCACGGCCACGGGCAAGGGTGCAGAAGCGAACGTCAACGCAGTGGGGGTAATCGCCTCCGAGGCGGTGGCCGAGGCGGTCGTGGCCGTCGTCACTCAGGCGGATTCCCTGGCCGGAATCCCGGCGCTGCCTGAACTGCAGCCGGGAAGGTAAATCCGTTGACAGTAGCACTCCTCTACGATGCCGCCAGCTGCTCCTGGCTCCGCTTCGAGAACCCCGTGCAGGTGTTCGCCGCCTCCGGGGCCGACAAGGTCACTTTCCAGCTCGAAGCAGCTCTTGACCTGTCGGAGCGGGAGGGCCTATGGGCGGTGGGCTTCCTCGGCTACGAGTGCGCCCCCGCCTTCGACACCGCGCTCACCGTGAGGGAGGACTCGAGCGGCTTCCCCCTCCTCTGGTTGGGGCTGTTCCACGCTCCGGAAAGCCTCGCGGAGTTGCCCGGCGCCACTGCCGCACGCGCTACGGACGGTGCCACTGCCACGCGCGCTCCAGAGGGCACCTCTCGACCCGTCTCCGCTCCGGCCGGTGCCGCCCCCGCGCATGATTCCTCCCCTCCTTGGATTCCCACGATCTCCCCCGACGAGTACACGGCGGCGTTTACGCGCATCAAGGAACTCATCGCCGCCGGGGAGACCTACCAAGTCAACTTCTCCTTCCGGCTTCGCGGTACCTCCGCCCGCGACCCCTACGACCTCTTGGTCTCCATGATCGAGGCGCAGGGACCAGGCTACGGAGCTTTCATCCACACAGGCGACTGGACGGTGTGCTCGGCCTCGCCCGAACTCTTCTTCTCCCTCGAGGCGGGCACCCTCGTGTCGCGCCCCATGAAGGGAACAGCCGCGCGCGGACTCTGGTACGAACAGGATGTCGAGCAGGCCGATCGGTTGCGGCGGTCGCCCAAGGACAGAGCCGAGAATGTCATGATCGTCGACATGGTGAGAAACGATTTGGGCCGCATCGCCGAGACGGGCTCGGTAGAGGTCACGAGGCTCGCCGACCTCGAGAAGTACCCCACTGTGTGGCAGTTGACGAGCACAGTCGAGTGCCGCACCTCCGCCGGGATACCGGAGGTCTTCACCGCCCTCTTCCCCCCCGCCTCCATCACCGGGGCCCCCAAGCCACGCACCATGGAAATCATCGCGGAACTCGAGTCCACCCCCCGCCGCATCTACACGGGTACGGTGGGCTTCGTCGCTCCCGGCGGGCGCGCCCAGTTCAACGTGGCCATCCGCACCGTCCTCGTGGATCGACGCTCGGGAGAGGCGGAGTATGGGATCGGCGGCGGGATCGTGTGGGATTCTAAGCCCGAGGCCGAGTTCGCCGAATGCCACACCAAGGCCCGGGTGCTCACGCGCAGGCGCCCCCGGTTCGACCTCTTCGAAACCATCCTCTGGACCCCGGGGAACCACGGCGGCGACCCAGGCGTGGAGGCGGCGGACGCACGGCGAGTAGAAGGCTGGTCGGCACGGGGCATGGTGGCCGCCCCTCGAGATGCAGCGCCGACCGCCGAGGAGGGCGCACTCTGCTCAGCCGGCTATTTCCTCCTTGCCCGGCACCTGCACCGCTTGGAGCACTCCGCCCGCTACTTCTCCCGCCCCTTCGACGCGGGCGCGATCCACAGCCAGCTCTCCGACCTGGCGGCAAGCCTCGCCCGCCACACACGCCCGGCGGTGCCGCACAAGATAAGGGTGTTCCTCGCCGCGGACGGCTCGCTGCGACTCGATCACGAACCGCTTCCGGGGCCATCGGCGCCGGGCTCACCCAAGCCCTCGGCGTGTCTGGCCGCGGAGCCGGTCGACTCCACCGACCCCTTCCTCTATCACAAGACCACGTACCGGGAGGTCTATGAGCGGGCCCTCGCCGCTCGACCCGGCATCGACGACGTTCTTCTCTTCAACGAGCGCGGGGAACTCACTGAATCCACCCGTGCCAATCTCGTCCTGGAACTGGATGGCGAACTCCTAACGCCTCCTGTCTCCTCGGGACTCCTGCCCGGCACCTTCCGCGCCCACCTCCTCGACCAGGGGACCGTTCGCGAACAGGCCCTCACCGTCGCCGATCTCGAGAAGTGTACCCGGGTCTTTCTCGCCAACTCGGTCCGAGGTATGCGGGAGGTCGCTTTCCGCCCGGCCCCCGGCGAAGCGCCGCGTGGGCGAGAACCCGGTACAGCATAGACAACACCGTGCTCCTTCTCATCGACAACTACGACTCCTTCACGTACAACCTGGCGCAATACTTCGCCATACTCGGCGAGGAAGTGACCGTCCTTCGAAACGATGAGGTCGACACCCCAGGAGCGGAGCGCCTGTCTCCAGACTACCTCGTGGTGTCGCCCGGGCCGGGAGAGCCACTCGGCGCCGGCGCAAGCCTCGACCTCATCAGCCGCTTCTCGGGCAGGGTTCCCATTCTCGGTGTGTGCCTGGGGATGCAGGCCATCGCCGTGGCTCTCGGAGGAAGGGTGGCGCGCGCACGCGAGATATGGCACGGACGAGCCTCGCAGGTGACCCATCACGGCTCGGAACTGTTCAGAGGGCTACCCGATCCGTTTCCTGCCGGACGCTACCACTCTCTGGCCGTTGACGAATCGCGCCTTCCGTCAGAGCTGCTGGTGACCGCCCGGTCGCTCGAAGACGAAGAGATCATGGGAATGGAGGCGCCGAGACAGCGGCTCTATGGAGTGCAGTTCCACCCCGAGTCGATCATGACACCCCACGGCCTGCAGATACTGGCCAACTTCCTCACCGCTGGAGTGCGCTGAGCGCCGATCAGTTTCTCAATGGTGGTCGACCTCGCAGCCAAGCTCATCGGTAATCACCCTTAGGAGGATTGGATCGGGCTCGATCGAATCGGTGCCCCGGATACCCTCTCCGCTCCTCTCGGGCAGAGACCGTGCGGCTTCAATCAGCCACCCGGCGGCCATGTCCGGGGACAGCTTTCCGGTGTCGATGACCACGTCGAAGAGATTGGTGTCGTTGAGGCGCAGCCCGTAGCAAGACTTAACAAACGAGGCCCGCAGTTCGTCGGTCTGTCTTACGTGGGACTCGGCCTTGTCCCTCGTGGGAATCTGTTCCGCCGCCATCACTCTGTCCACTCGTGTCGCGAACGGCGCCTGAATACGGACATTGAGCACATCATTGTACTCGCGCAGCATGCCGTAGCATCCCCGCCCGAGCATCACCACGTTGCCGTGACGCGCGAGAGCGAGAGTACCGCGCCTCAGCATGTCCATTATGGTGTCCCTGAGCTTCCCGCGTTCGAAGAAGCGGTCCCAGAAGCTGGGAAGAGAGTCGTACTCGTCCTTGAAATCGACCAGACCGTATTCGTTCAGCACCCGCTCCATGGTGTCCTTCTCCACGAAGTGGTAGCCGAGCGCCTCGGCCAGGTTCCGAGCGATGCTGCGACCGCCGCTGCCCTTTTCTCGGGAAACTGTGATCACCGGCATATGATGGTTCCTTTCACGCGGGGTGGCCATGTTCTTACACGGCCCCAGGTTGTTCTCACACGAGCCCCGGCGCACGTGCCCGCACTTCTTCGAGCGTCATCCAGGCGGGAAGAGTGGGGTGCCACACGAGGTCGCCGGGTGCCACCCGGCCCTCCCACACGAAGCCCCGCACCTGTTCCAGAGTATAGGGGCCGAAGCGCTCTCCGTGGCGGCCCAGATACCAGGACTCCTTGAGATCGGCGGCGGCCGGCTCGTGCTTCGCAGCCGGAATCGGTGCCGCGACGATATGGTTACGAGGCGGCTCGCCGGCAGGCTCACGCGGCGCAGCCGGTGCTGGTGCCGTTGCAGCGGCGGCCGGCTCATGCGCCGCCGGGGACGAGCTCGGCGCGGCTCTAAGAGGAGCCGCACTCGCGGGCGCCGGGCCGGCGGGTGGCGCCTCGGCCGGCGCGCTGGGGGAGGCGGCTGCAACGAGCCCCGCCTCATGGGTCCTCCTCCACTCCGGCATCCCCGCCTTCCACACCAATGTGTCGGCAGGAAGCTCCCCGCGCCCTAAGAGCGTCTCCAGCTGCTTCCGGGGAAGCGGCCCTCCTCTTTGAGCTGCACCGGTCAGGTAGAACCAGGCCTCCGCAGGCTGAGCGGCAGTGATCGTCTGTGCGGAGGCGGGGGCCGGGGCCGCGGACGGCGGCGCGGACGGCGGCGCGGCCCTAACTTCCGGGGTGGTGCCCACAGCAGCTAACAACCCAGAATCACCCAGCGTCTCTACGGCCTCATCGATCGAAAGCAGGTCGGCCCGCACCTCGGCCAACATGGCCTCGTCTCCAGCGAGAAAGAAGCGCTCCTCGGCCGCCTCCGCCAGGACTCTGGCTTCGGTCAAAACGTCGCGCTGATCGAACTCATCATTGGGGCTGGTGGCGAGCACCACAAGATCCTTCTCCATTCGCACGAGATCCAGCCCCATCTGCTGTTCACGATCCGCGTTGTCCATGACGAGGCGCAACCTCAGAGTCTGATCCTTGATGGCCTCCAGAATGGAGTCCACGAGTACATCGCCGCCGTCCGAATCCTCTGCGGATCCACGGGGGATACTCTCCTCGAAACCGCTGCGGGCAACGGTTTCCTCCGCAAGCGACAAAGCGCCGAGAAGGAGCTCAAGTGAAGAGCGAAGCGTGTTCGCCTCCGATGCGAACGAGGCAGCCTCGTATGCGGCCCGTGCCGCCTCGGTACATTGGTGCACGGCCGCCACCAGCTGCTCCTCCGTTCGGAAAGCCATCGAGGCGAGACCCAGGCGGGCCGACGCCGCGAGCAGCCGGGAATCCATGAGCACCAGCTCGCTAGGCTCCTGCAACCGTTCGATATCCTCACAGGCTCCCAGGACATCTGTCAGCAAAGCCAGCCGCCGCTCGATGGATTGCTCCTCGCTGAGTCGCCCGTACGAATCAAACGCAGTACGCAGAAGAGCAAGAGACTGCTCGGCAGACTCAAGCCGTTCTGCGGCGCGGGGAGAATCAGCCATGCCTCACCCCTTCTCTCGCAGGAGCCACCCAAGCGCACGAACACCCCTGGCGCCGTGACGACACTACCCCACTAGTCATATATGTGGATATTTGGATCACGCGGCCGCTTCTTGCCCAGAACATAGTCGATCCAACTCATTACTTTGTCACCGGTGGTCGCCGGCCCTTCTCGCCGTGCCTGTTTTCGGGCTTCCTGCGACTCACGTCGAATCCTCTCGATCTCCTTTTCGAATCGCTGCGCAGCTTGCTTCTCCTCCTCCGTACCTAGGAGCTCCAGTTCAGCCTCATTCGTTGCCCTTTTCAGTTTCTGAGTGTTCTCGAGCGTCATTCCTACGCCCTCAGCGCCGGTGTTGATCGTGGTCTCGATGTCTTTCGCTAGCCACTTGGGCACCGGTACACCTTTGGCCTCGGCCACCTTGATGAAGGACTTCACCACCTCACCACTCGACTTGATGAAGGCCTCCACCTCAGCCTCACCCTCGTGAGTGTACCGACCCCTCGCGTCCTTCAGAAACTCCTCGTGCTTCTTATCGAGGCCCCTGAGGATCTCGTACGCCTCCTCGAGGTTCCTGCCTGATTCGATCCACTTGCCCACCCGATCGATGTAGTCACCACTCTTCTTGAGGGCATCGTCGAGCTTCTTGTTCTTGTAGCCCATTCGCTTCTTGAACTCCTCGTAACGCTCCTTGCCCTCCTTGAAGCGTTTCTTCACGTCTTTGTGGCCAGACTCGAGCCTCTCGAGGTTGCTCTTCTCCGGTTCGACCGGCCCGGCCGGAGCCGGCTCGGTACCCTCTTCGGTCCCGCCGCTGTCCGGCTCTTGGCCGGAGCCGGGCTCCGGCTCGGTCGGCGGCTCTCCGCCCTCTGTGGGACCCTCGGGAGGACCGGGTTCTGTCGGTGGTTCCGTGCCGCCCGGTTCAGTACCCTCCGGTCCCTTGGGTGGCTCTCCGCCCTCTGGCTCTGTGGGAGGCTCGACGGGTGGTTCGCCTCCCTCGGGGCCATCACCGGCGTCGGGGCCGTCACCGGCGTCGGGGCCGTCACCTTCTTCGGGAACTTCCGGTTCATCAGGCGGCCGTGCACCGTCGTCCGGTGGACCGTCGGTGCGTTTCGGCGTCTTGTCGGGCCCGGAGCCGGTTCCCCCGTCACCCTCATCGGGGCCCGAGCCGGCGTCGGCGTCATCGGGACCTTGGGGAGGTGCGGCACCGGATCCGGGTCCGGGAGCCTGGGGCGGCGCCGGAGCCTGACCTCCCTCCACCATGATGATCATGCCGGTGTCGACTCCGTCGGGAGTGGATTGTGTCCCCTCCACGTATCCCTTCATGCCGCTACCGGGAGCGGTGGCGTTGTTCCAGTCGCCGGTCTTCACCCACTGCCCCTCGGGGGTCTGGGTGACGAGACCCTGCTGCTTCAGCCAATCGAGAGCGTCTTGGCCCTCCAGGGTGCGGGCGGGCGGCAGCGGAGCATACACCGCCGGGCCGGCGGCGGCCGCTCCCACAACCGCACTCGAGGCGACTCCCGGCAGAAGCACGCCGAGCACCGCTCCAATGGCGGCGGCGGTGCTGTGGGCCCCCGCGCGGGCAAATCCCGGAGAGTTTATGAGTCGGCCCAGATCGCGACCGCTCTCATTCCATCCCCAGTCGTGGGCGAGCACCTGATCAGCGGCCACAAGGGCCGCGGCACCGGCCAGAAGTGTCGCTGCGAGCACCATGAAGCCCCCCGCCGGAGCGCTCTTGCCTCCGAGCGCGGCCATGATGGCTCCCGCCACCACCAACGCGAGCACTCCAAACCACCCGCTGGTGGGAAGGAAGGGAAGCACGGCGGCGAGCAGCGCGCCCCCGGCTACTCCCGCGACCGCGAGCACGACCTTCTCGGGCTGGAAGGGCCGGATGGGCACGACTCCGAAGAGGCGTTGGAAGTCGAACCAGGCGAGCCTGGAGACGAGCATCACGAAGCTGGTCTCTCCGCTCGAGAGCGACAAGAGAAGCAGCGCGGCGAAGAAGAGACTCACCAGGCGGTTGGGCGTGTAGGGGGTACCGATGGCAAAGACCAGGAAACTCACCAAGAGAGTGAGGGCGGCCAGCCCCAGCATCACGGTAAACCCCCACCTGCCCGGAGAAGCGAAAGCGCGGGAGATGGCGGGAGGGAGACCGGCGAGATCGTCTTTCAACTTGCCTGCCCCCTTGCGCAGACGAGTGAGAAGCAGCGTGACGAGCATCATGAGCAGCATCCAGAAGAAGGTGCCGCCAAGCTCACCGCCCCTCACCACGAGCATCATGCCGAGAAACCAGTTGCCGACCTTGGCCCAGCCGTCGTTCAGGAACACCATGACCACCGTGTGAATGAGCCAGACCAACACGAAGACGATGACGGTGAGAGCGATCTTCTTGGGCAGGCTCTTGCCGAAGCCGCGGAGCATTATGAGGCCAAGCTCTCCCAGGGAGCGGGGGGATCCAGCAGGAGAGCCTTGAGGCCCTCCGAGGGCTGCCACACCCAAGGACTCATCAGGGATCCCCTCCACCCAGACAGCACCATCCCAGAATAGCCAGGCGCCGTCCTCCGCCCGCACCTGCCACCACACTCCGGCCGCATCTTCCAGGCGCAGGCGGGCTACTGCCTCTCTATACTCCTCTTCGCCTATGCGCCCGCCCTTCCTGAGGGCGGTGAGTTCCGTGTAGCTGGAGCGCGCCCGTGCGAACTCCGAGACGGGGAAGAGACCTTCGATATCGATGGCCTGCTTCCAGTCGCTCAGGGAAGCGTTCCAGATCAGATCGGTAGACCCTACGGCCCCGGCGCGCGCTTGGGCGGTGAGTTCCTCGAACGAGAGAGGACCGACTTGGCTTCCTCCCCGGCTAAGGAACCACTGCTCAGCCTTGTCTGCGGCCATCTCGTCAATCTCCTCAACTCGGTGGAACGAGGGCGACTGCGCCGGCTGCCTCCCCTGGGTGGGAGTACACAGCCTGTGCGCTCAATCTTCCTCGATTCCTGCCAATCGCGCCAGTGCTTCTGCTGCAATTCGTGTGATGCCGTCATGGGTTGCCAACCACAGGTTGCCATCGACATCCTGCAGCATGGCCTTCACCTCGTTGTGGGCGAGGCCATTGGCGTCGGTGAACACGCGTCCCTGCAGCTCGGCGGGGTACGGGCCACTCGCCGGCAGGGGCTCCACTCGCAGCACGCCGTCGTACTCGGTACCGAACCACAGCGACCCGTCCCGCGCCTGAAAAAGCGAGCGTGCCTTGGTTCCCGGCATGCCCGAGGAGCGATCCCAGGTGTGGGTAACAACCCACCCCGCGTCGTCTTCCCGCGTACCGTCGCCAGCGCTCTCGCCCGCGGGAAGGAGCCGGGCCACGCCGCCCCGGTCGTAGAAACCGGTCGCGACCCACACGGCCCCGTCGTTGTCCTCGAGGAGCGCGTTTATGTTGCTGTGAGGCAGACCATCCCTGCCGGAGAAGTACTGCCATTCCCCGCGCGAAAGCAGACTGAGACCGCCTCGGGGCGCGACGGCAGAACCGAACCACAGCCCCCCAGAGGAGTCCTCGAAGATCACGTTCACCTCGTCGACCGAGAGGCCCCCCGAGGAGTCAAGCACACTGATGCGGCCATCCTCGACAGCGGCCGCCCCGCGGAAAGTCCCGGCCCATACGCGGCCCTCGCTGTCTTCGAACAGGCAACGAACCCAGGGATCAGGAAGCCCCTCGGCCTGTGTGTAGACGAGCGCAGACGCGTCCGCCACGTCCTCATACACGGTGAGGCCTGCGTCGTGCCCCACCCACAGCCTCCCGCGGTGATCGACGAGCAGCGAACTCACATAACGAAGACCCGCAGCGCCTTCAAGCGCGTCCACGGCCTCGGGAACGGGCTCCCCGGTGGCTCGGTCGAGGGCGAAGAGTCCGTCGATACCCCCCGCCCAGACGAGTCCCTTCCACTCGGCAAGCGCCGATGCTTCGCGGGGTGGGCGGATGATCTGCCAGCCCTCCGGCGGACCTTCGGACTCGGGACCGCGCGAGGCCGCATATCCCGCGAGCGACACTATCCCATAGACCAGTACCACCACCACTGCAATGAGCCACCACCGGCGAAACCTGCGGGGCCCGCCGGCGACGTTCTGCTGTGACTCACCAGCCACTGTCGACTCCCGGCACCGGCACTTCCGGTCCCCCTCCATGCAGACACGAAGCTGCGGCCGGAGGAGCATTTCCCGAGGCAGCCGCGGTGCGACCCGCCGATTGCTCAAGCGGCGCCAGACGGCCCTCTTCCATACGCATGACCGAAGCGCCCAGACCCTCCGCTTCGCCCCGGTTGTGAGTCACATAGAGGAGGGCGGCGCCGCTCAGCTGCGCCGCCCGGTCGATCAGCTCGAGCATCCGCGTCTTCGACTCCTCGTCGAGGTTGGTCAGCGGCTCATCGAACAGAAGACAGCGGGGACATGGGGCGAGCGTGCGGGCAAGGGCCACACGGCGGGCCTGGCCGCCGGAGAGATGATCCGGATAGCGGCCCTCAAGACCCTCGAGGCCGGTGAGCTCCATGAGCTCGGCGAGGCGACGCCGGGCCTCGTCTTTGCTCAGGCCATGCAGGCCGAAGAGCACGTGCGCAGCAACCGTCATGTGCGGCCACAGAGCAGGCTCCTGGAACACGAAGCCCAGGCCGCGGCGCCCTGGGGGAAGCACCCATCCGGGACGGCTGGCGACCTGTCCCTGTATTAGGATCTCCCCCGCGTCGGGTATCTCGAGCCCGGCGAGCAGCCGAAGGAGAGT
>Ga0351900_1081_pt1 | contig 27987 bp, 22 predicted proteins | sample BONcelHT113001D3_FD_205827 | JGI IMG/M metagenome (GOLD analysis project Ga0351900, IMG submission 205827) | Enriched cells from coal bed in the Powder River Basin, Montana, United States - BONCAT cells T11 rep1 HSBNCT.T11.300.1.D3 ...
AGCGGAATTTCAGCCATTACAAAAATGTGTCGCTTTTTAAACCTAATTTCAATGAATTTGCCGATGGAATTGGCGTTACGGTTGAAAAAGGCGATTTGGAAACTATCAGGAGGGAAGCTGGTTTATTCAGGGAAAAACAAAATCTCAAAAATATTTTTATCACACTTTCTGAATTAGGGGTTTTTATCAGTAACGGTGTTCAGGAGCAGTATTTTCCGGCAAATATTCGTTACGTGGCCGATGTTTCCGGGGCCGGCGATACAGTCATCAGTGTGGCGAGTCTGGCTTTGGCAACAGGTTTAAACACTGAAACCATGGCGCTGATTTCGAATCTGGCCGGTGGCCTGGTTTGTGAGAAAACAGGTGTGGTTCCTGTAAATAAAGAACAACTCATTAATGAAATATTATCACAAAAAACAGCTCTTTTTTAATTCATTTTCAGTTAATTAAAGTTATTCAAACGAGAGCCGGTGAAAAAACGGAATGAGGTTAATTCGAAATTATTAACTTTGAACCCGTTCAAATTAAAAATTAGGGCAATTAGATGGGAAAAATAATTTCGTTGGCAAACCAGAAAGGGGGCGTGGGAAAAACAACCACTACAATTAACCTTGCAGCCAGTCTGGCAGTTTTAGAACAAAAAGTATTGATTATCGATGCCGATCCACAGGCAAATGCAACTTCAGGATTGGGATTTGACCTGAAAAATATTCAGTCGAGCATTTACGAATGTATAGTTGATGAGATTGAAGCGGAAAAGGTGATTATGAAAACCGATATTGCCAATCTGGATATCATTCCATCGCATATCGATTTGGTTGGCGCCGAAATTGAAATGCTGAACCTGCCTAACCGCGAAAAGGTTTTAAAAAATGCAATCGAGCACCTGAAAGAAGTTTACGATTTTATTTTTATCGATTGCTCGCCTTCGCTTGGGTTGATAACGGTAAATGCCTTAACAGCTTCCGATTCAATAATTATTCCCGTTCAATGCGAGTATTTTGCACTCGAAGGTTTGGGAAAACTTTTAAACACAATTAAAATTATTCAAAACCGGTTAAATAAAGATCTTGAAATTGAAGGGTTTCTGCTTACCATGTTCGATGGCCGTTTAAACCTTTCGAACCAGGTTTACGAGGAAGTAAAACGACATTTTCAGGAAATGGTTTTTGACACGGTAATTCAGAGAAACGTTAAACTGGGCGAGGCCCCAAGTTACGGTAAACCGGTAATTCTTTACGATGCCAGTTCAAAAGGTTCGATTAGCCATATGAACCTGGCGCGCGAAATTTTACAGCGAAACAAAATGACCCAGTTGGGCAAAGAAAAAAATATAGTTATCAATTAAAATTTACGATAGTGAAGAGGAACGTACTTGGCAGGGGACTTGGGGCGCTGATGGATGATGCAGATAAAATGCTGCCCGGCGCGGGAATAAATGAAATTGATTTGACAAAAATTGAAGCAAATCCTTTTCAGCCGCGAACCAGGTTCGATGAGGAAACTTTAAAAGAACTGGCCGAATCGATTAAGGAGATTGGTTTGATACAGCCAATCACTTTGCGAAAAATTGCTGACAATAAATACCAGATCATAGCTGGCGAACGGAGATTCAGGGCAGCGCAAATGGCTGGTTTGGAGTCAATTCCGGCATACATCAGAAAAGCCAAAGACGAAGGTATGCTCGAAATGGCGCTCGTTGAAAATATTCAGCGCGAAGACCTGGATGCCATCGAAATTGCAATGAGTTACCAGCGCCTGTTAGAGGAACTTGAATTCACGCAGGAAGAACTTAGTTCGCGGGTTGGTAAAAAACGCTCAACCATTGCCAACTATTTGCGGTTGTTAAAGTTACCGGCAGTCATTCAGAAAGGATTGGTTGATAAACAGATTTCGATGGGTCACGCGCGCGCCATCATAAATATTGAAGATACCGATGTTCAAACCCTGATTTACGGTCAGATTATTAAAATGGGTTTATCTGTGCGCAGAGTCGAGGAAATTGTACGAAATCTCAATAATGCTGAGGCTAAAGAGACATCAACCGCCGAAAAACATAAAATTCCTAAAGAATATCAAAATCTGAAAAAACAATTAGATAAAATATTCAGCTCTAAAATTGATATTTCGATGAATAGTCACGGAAGAGGGAAAATTGTAATCCCGTTTAAATCGGTGTCTGATTTGGAAAGAATTGTTAAATTAATTGAAAATCAAGAGTAAACCAATTTCTGCACACCTTTTACAGGTGTAAACTTCTATTTTTGGGCTAAATTTATACGGGTGGTTTTATATAAAAATATCATATTCGTTCTGCTTGTTTTAGTATCATGCAACCTTTACGGGCAGGGTTTGAAAGTTGATACCACTCAAATCTCAGAAGTTCCGGTGGATGCCGGACAACTTCATTCTCCAAGAAAAGCAACCATTTATTCAGCTATTTTGCCTGGATTGGGACAGGCTTACAATAAAAAATACTGGAAAATACCCTTAATTTATGCAGGTTTTGGAACAATAGGGTATTTTATTGGCTGGAATAATGGATTTTACAACACATACAAATTGGCATACAGCGACCTTACCGACAATGATCCGGACACTGATTCGTACCTCGATATTGAAGCCTCGAAATATTACGATTTGGAAAATTCAACAGATTATAATAATTTCAAAACCGGTTTATCGAAGCAATCTGAGTATTATCGCCGAAACCGCGATTTACTTATTATCAGTATGGTCGGTTTTTATGGCCTTAATATAATCGATGCCAGCGTTGATGCTCACTTGTTTGATTTCGATATAAGCGAAGACCTGACTTTAAATTGGCAACCTGCGGTTAAAACTTTTGAAAACCAATTGGTTTACGGAATTAACTGCACGTTTAAATTTTAATGAACATGATGAAAAAGGTACAACTGTTTATCATTGCGTTAACCCTTGTTTTCAATATCGTTTCTGCACAGGAACCCGAACTGATGCAGGATTTGGTTCCTGATTCGGTTTTTTGTGCTGAAACAGATTCGGTTTTAATTGATAAAAAAATAGTCGATGAAGATTTAAGCGACATATTTTCATCGCAAATCGACAGTGCAACCAACAATTGGTTTTCAAAAAATGCATTTGGCAGCGGTTCACCCGAAGAATCGTTAATGGATTATTACCCAACAAATATACCCGACTCGGTTTATATTCAGCGTCTTGAGAAAACGGAACAGGTCATAGATCTTGCATACAATCCTGCCGTTTTGAGTTTTATTAAAATGTACACCGAGCGCAAACGCGATCAGGTGGAACGGATGATTGGTTTGTCGGAATATTACTTTCCAATGTTCGAGGAGATTCTGGATAAACACGATTTGCCGCTTGAACTGAAATACCTTTCAATCATTGAGTCAGCCCTTGATCCGGCAGCAACTTCAAGGGTTGGGGCAATGGGATTGTGGCAGTTTATGTATGGCACCGGTAAGCTGATGGGGCTTGAAATCACCAGTTTTGTTGATGAACGGCGCGACCCCGTTAAATCATCGGAAGCAGCAGCGAGGTATTTAAAATATCTTTATGACGTTTACAACGACTGGCATTTGGCTATTGCCGCGTACAATTGCGGGCCGGGCAACGTAAACAAGGCCATCCGGCGTTCGGGCGGAAAAACAAATTACTGGGAATTGTATTACCTGCTGCCGCGTGAAACACGGGGTTATGTTCCGCTGTTTATTGCGGCCACATACATGATGAATTATTACGAAGAACACAACCTGCGCCCGCAAATTCCTTCAATGCCAATTGATGTGGATACAATAATGGTGAATAATTACCTGCATTTCGACCAGTTAACGGCTACCCTGAATATCGAAAAGGAATATTTACAGGCCCTGAATCCAATGTACCGTCGCGGAGTGATTCCGGCCAGCGAAAGTAAACCTTACCCGGTTGTTCTTCCCTATGAAAAAACCTTTGAATTTATTGAGAAAGATACTTTGGTTTTTGCACATGAGCGTGAACGATATTTCCCGAATAACACGCTGGTTAACCCGGTTGAAAGTGGCTCGGGCCATTTTACGCCGTCAGATGTTAAAGGCAAAGCAAAAATTGTTTACACCGTAAAATCAGGCGATACGGTTGGCGGAATTGCAGCAAGGTACAAAGTGAAACCAGGTGATTTAACCTACTGGAATAATATTCAGAAAAATCTCATCAGGGTAGGACAAAAACTGGCCATTTATGTTCCCGAAAAAGATAAATCGAAATTGGAAAATTCGGGTACGGCAAGCGCTTCACAAAAACAAACCAGTACCAATTCATCTGCCACGGCTGCAAATTCATCTGCAGAGTTTGAATATTACACCGTTCGTGATGGAGACAACATTTGGAACATTTCTCAAAAATACGTTGGAATTACCAGCGATGAGATAATGGAGCTGAACAAAATTTCAAACGAAAAAGGGCTGGTTGTTGGCCAGAAACTGAAAATTCCGAAGAAGACATAGATTATAAATTCATTGACAAGGAAAGTGATTGTCCCATTGAAACCAGTCATGCGATGACTCGCAGTCATCTTATGAATAGGGAGCAAAAATCAGGATTGAATCAGCTTCACAAACTGCGAAGCCAGATTTTTTCGTGAGTATTTTTCAAAAGAGTTCGATTCAACCCCCAGTTTGTTTTCTTTAAAAAGGCGGAAATAATTTTGAAGCACTTTCTTTATTCCCTGAATATCATCAAAATTCAGCGAAACCCCGGAATTGGTTTCATTTAAAATTTTTGCAAAATCGGCATCGGTTGGGCCAAGCGCCAGAATTGGCCGCTGAAGGGCAATGTATTCAAACATTTTACCCGTGAGTATCCCTTTTACATTGGGCGCATTGTTTAATGGCAGCAAAAGAACCTGCGATTTGCTCAATTCAACCAATCCTTTCCGGTGCGGGAGATGTTCTATTAAAACAAGGTTGCCGGTCAGGTTGTTTTTTTCAATGTCGTTTATAATTGAAACATCGGTTTGTCCAAATAATTTGATGCGCAGCAGATTTTTAAAATCCGGGTTTTCTGCAGTCAGTTCTTTCATGGCCAGCCAAAGTGAAGCGGGGTTGCGGTCTTTGTTAAATGCCCCGAAGTGTGCAATGGTAAACGTTTTGTCCAGGTCAGGTTTTTCAAATTCGTAATCCGAAGGGTCGTAACCGTTGGTAATGACTTCGATTTTACGATGGGCAATTTTTTCAAGTCCCTCAGCGCAGCCCGGACTTACAGTAACCACGTGGTCGGCTTTTGAAAGCACTTTTTTCTCCAGTTGCCGGTGTTTTCTGTCGGCCAGCCAGGTCAGCTTCAGTTTATGGTAAAAGTCGATATCTGTCCACGGGTCGCGGAAATCGGCAATCCAGGGAATATCGAATATCTTTCTCAGCTTCAGCGCAATCAGGTGCATGCTGTGGGGTGGGCCGGTTGAAACAATCAGGTCAACATGATTTTCTTTTAAATATTTGGTCAAAAAACCAATTGAAGGGGAGACCCAGAAAATACGCGGATCGGGAATCAGGAAATTACCGCGGATAAAAACCGAAAGTTTGCTTTTCCAACTTCCTTCTGATGCTTCGGAAATGTACCCGGCTTTGAATTTTGCCCCGCTTTTTTTGCCTGTCAGTTTGCGGTACAAATCGTAGGGTTCCCAAATGGGGGTTTTTATTTCGATGGTTTCAGGATGGATTTCCTGAAGTAAACTTTCGTCAATTACCGATGGATCGGGATTTTCGGGAGTGTAAATAATAGGTTGCCAGCCCAGTTCCGGAAGAAATTTCGACATTTTTAGCCACCGCATCACCCCTCCACCCCCGCTGGGCGGCCAGTAATAAGAGATGATGAGAACTTTCTTCATTAAATCTTGCTGAACAACGTTTTGTAACTCACCTGTTTGCCAATAATTGCAGCTAAATCATCAATTGCAACCCGATCCTGTTCCATTGTATCGCGGAAACGGATAGTAACTGTGTTGTCTTCCAAAGATTGGTGATCAACGGTTACGCAGAATGGTGTTCCAATTGCATCCTGACGGCGGTAACGTTTCCCGATCGAGTCTTTTTCGTCGTACTGGCAATTAAAATCAAATTTCAGGTTGTCGATAATTTCCCGGGCCTTCTCGGGCATTCCGTCTTTTTTTATCAATGGCATAACCGCCAGTTTTACCGGGGCAAGCATCGGCGGTATTTTCAGCACAACGCGCATATCATTTTCGAGTTGCTCTTCAAAGTAAGCTGCCGACAGTACCTGTAAAAACATGCGGTCAACACCAATCGAAGTTTCAACCACAAAAGGAACATAGGATTCGTTCATTTCCGGATCGAAATAACGAATTTTTTTTCCTGAAAATTTTTCGTGCTGCGACAAATCGAAATCGGTACGCGAGTGAATTCCTTCCACTTCCTTAAAACCGAACGGGAATTTGAATTCCACGTCAACCGCGGCATTGGCGTAGTGTGCCAGTTTTTCGTGCTCGTGAAACCGATAGTTTTCGGCGCCAAAACCCAATGCCTGGTGCCAGTTCATGCGGGTAGTTTTCCATTTTTCGAACCAGTCGAGTTCGGTGCCGGGTTTTACAAAATACTGCATTTCCATTTGCTCGAACTCACGCATACGAAAAATAAACTGACGGGCAACAATTTCATTTCGGAATGCTTTTCCAATCTGGGCAATCCCGAATGGAATTTTCATTCGTCCTGTTTTTTGCACATTCATGTAATTCACAAAAATTCCCTGGGCTGTTTCCGGTCGAAGATAAATTTTCTGCGCGCCATCGGCTGTTGATCCCATTTCGGTTGAAAACATCAGGTTAAACTGTCGTACTTCAGTCCAGTTGCGGGTTCCCGAAACAGGGCAGGCAATTTCTTCATCAACAATAATCTGGCGCAGTTCGTCGAGGTTGCCATCATTTAAAGCCTTTGCAAAACGGGTGTGCAGGGTATCCCACTTTTGCTGGTTTTCCAGAACCCGGGCATTGGTTTCGCGGAACTGCTTTTCATCGAAAGCTTCGCCAAAACGTTTCTGTGCCTTTTCGACTTCCTTGTTGATTTTATCTTCAATTTTAGCTAATTGTTCTTCAATTAAAACATCGGCACGGTAACGTTTTTTTGAATCCTTGTTATCGATAAGCGGATCGTTAAATGCATCAACATGACCTGAAGCTTTCCAGATGGTAGGGTGCATAAATATGGCTGAATCGATTCCAACCACGTTTTCGTGCAGCAAAACCATGCTGTCCCACCAGTATTTTTTGATGTTGTTTTTCAGTTCAACTCCGTTTTGTCCGTAATCGTAAACTGCGCCAAGTCCGTCGTAAATTTCGCTTGATTGAAAAACAAAACCATATTCCTTGCAGTGTGCAACCAGTTTTTTGAAAACATCTTCCTGTGCCATTGTATCAATTTCAAAATTAGAGGTGCAAAAATAGATGAAAAATTCAAACAATGCTGTCTGTCAGTATAAATAAAAAAAGCCCTGCACATGCAGAGCTTTTTCATTCGTCATCTTCCGGTTTATTTTACAATACTGTAAGCAAATTCGTTATTTCTGCTGCTTAATACCACTTTGTAGTTTCCGCTTTCGAGTTTCGAAAGGTCGAAACCATTTTGAATGGCAAAGTCTTTCCCCATTTTTTTCTGGAAAATCAATCCTTCGTTGTTGTAAATGTACAACTGATAATTTTCCTGATCGAAATTCAGGTAAGAGAATTTGAGCATGTCGTTTTTGAATGAAAAGTAAGGGTCGAACCTCAGTTTCGATTCACCAACATGAATGTTTTTACTGGTTACTTCAAATTCTCTGATAACTTTAGTATCATTAACTTTCAGATTAAGCACATATTTCCCTTTTTCAAGGTTGGCAAAATCAAAAACTTGCTGATACTGAGTTGAGGCATTGGAGGTTTGTTTGTAAAAAACCAAACCACCATCGGGAGTTTCAATGCTCATTTCAAAAAGAGCAGGGTTCTCATTTGTAATCGATACGATTGCCCGGTCGGCAGTCAACGGGATTACATCCATTTTGGGTTTTTCAACCGCAGTTGCAATTGCTACAATTGCTACCGCTGTTAACGTCGTTAAAAATTTAATTGTTTTCATAACTTGTAATTTTTAATTTAACAAGACTCTGCAAACGTAGATGATTTATTTCATTTATGCTGTAAAACATATATTAAAATTGCATCAAATAAATGTAAAATTAATATTCAGGTTAATAATTAGAGTTAACATTTAATTTAAATATCATTATATCAAATAGATACGTTAAATCATTGTTATTATTCAATAATCATGCCAATATGCACCGGTATATGTTAAGTTAATTTTATTTACTTTCGGAAAATTTTTTTTATGGAAGTGAAAGTCCTGCAATTACTTGAAGGTGCGAAAGATGCACGAGGGTTAACTGTTATCATTGATGTTTTTCGCGCATTTTCAACGGCCTGTTATACATTCGATTGTGGTGTGAACAGAATTTTTCCTATAGGAGATATCAATCTGGCATACCGCCTTAAGGAAGAAAACCCGGATTTTGTGCTGATTGGAGAGCGAAATGAACAAAAACCGCCCGGATTCGATTTTGGAAATTCACCATCGCAGTTAATAAGCGGAAATCTGAAAGGCAAAACTGTTGTACACACCACCAGCTCAGGTACGCAGGGAATTGTCAATGCGGTAAATGCCGATGAAATAATTACCGGAAGTTTTGTGAATGCAGGGGCAATTGTAAAATATATTCAACACAAACAGCCTGAAATGGTTTCACTGGTTTGCATGGGTTACGCGTGCGAATATCCCACCGACGAAGACACGCTTTGTGCAGAATACATAAAAAATGAATTGGAAGGAATCTCAAATAACTTTCAGAAAATGGTCGAAATCATTAGGAACGGCTCCGGCGCCCGGTTTTTCGATCCTGAAAAACAAAGCTGGTCGCCAAAAGCCGATTTTGAACTTTGCCTCGACTTAAACCGTTTCAATTTTGTTTTGAAAGTGGAAAAAGGCGAAGGCCTGAATTATTTGATGCGAATTGATTCATGAATCCGGAGATTGGATGTATGATGCTGGATTCTGGATATTTGATTCTTGATACTAATAATCTTGATACTTGATACTAAAAAAGATGAAATACAATTTCGACGAAATAGTAGTACGCGAGGGAACCAATTGTTTAAAATACGATGCTCGCGAACGTTTTTTTGGCGACAGGGATGTTCTGCCATTGTGGGTTGCCGACATGGATTTTAAAACACCCGATTTTATTGTGGATGCAATTAAAAAAAGAGCTGAACACGAAATTTACGGATACACTTTCAGAGGCGATTCTTATTATCAGTCAATTATTGGGTGGATGAAACGCCGCCACAACTGGGAGATTCAGCGGGAATGGATTTCGTTTAGCCCCGGAGTGGTTGCCGGTTTAACATTTGCAATCGAAACTTTTTCGAAATCCGGCGACGGGGTGGTAGTGCAACCTCCGGTTTACTTCCCCTTTTTCGATTGCGTGAAAGGCACAAAGCGAAAAATGATTGAAAATCCACTCAAAATAGAAAATGGCCGTTACACTTTCGATTTTGATGATTTGAAATCGAAAATTGATGAAAACACCAAATTGCTGTTATTGTGCAATCCGCAGAATCCGGGTGGAATGGTTTGGACACGTGAAGAATTAACTGAACTTGCTGCCATTTGTCTCGATAATAAAATCATGATTATTTCAGATGAAATCCATTCAGATTTGATTTTTGAAGGAAATCAGCACATTCCAATTGCCACTGTTTCCGAAGAAATAGCTCAAAACTGTATGGTTTGCATGGCGCCAAGCAAAACTTTTAACGTTGCCGGGCTTTCATCTTCGATTGTGATTATTCCGAATAAAACCAAATTTGCGCGTTATGAAAGGGCAATCGGCGTTGGCCATTTGGGAATGGGTAACATTTTTGGGTCGGTTGCCATGGAAGCTGCCTACACTCATGGCGATGAATGGCTGAAACAGATGCTTCGGTATTTATGGGAAAACTACCAGGTTTTGAAAGACTTTTTCAAAACAAATCTGCCAAAAGTAAAAGTAATGAAACCGGAAGCGACCTACCTGATCTGGCTTGATTTCAGGGAATACGGAATGAAAAATGACGAATTGATGAAATTTACCATCGAAAAAGCCAAAGTCGGGTTAAACGACGGCGGACGTTTTGGAACCGGCGGCGATGGCTGGCTGCGCATTAATATTGGTTGCCCGCGAAGTATTTTGGAGGAAGCGCTGGAAAGATTGGGGAGGGCGTTTGGGTAACAGGTGTCGCAATTTATGGGTGCCGCGGTTTCCAAACGCGATTCAATGTGGAAGTTAAAAAACTTCCACACCCGGGTGCTGCAGTTTTTAACCGAAGTTTAAAACGGAAGTTGGAAACTTCCGCACCCAGGATTACCAATTCTCCTCAATCCACCTCACAACCTCATCAATGCTAATATCATTCATGCATTTGAAATGCTTTTTCGGGCATTTCTGAAAACCCAGTTTTGAGCAGGGACGGCATTTCAGGTTTTCAACTTCCATTCGTTGCGAGGCGGGGTGGGGCTGGTACGGAACCATTCCAAAATCGGCAACTGTGTTTCCCCAAAACGACAGGATTTTTTTTTGAAATGCTGCTGCAATGTGCATTAAACCAGTGTCGTTGGAGAGAACTACATTGGCGTCGCGAACCAACGAAGCCGAGCGGTTCAAGCTGATTTTTCCGGCATAGTTCAAAACATTTCCTTTCGACTGCGATAAAACTTTTTCCCCTTCGTCGAACTCCCGTTTTCCACCCAAAAGAATAACCGGGTAATTGATTCTCTGGCAAATTTCTGAAATTTTCTCAACCGGTATTTTTTTTGTTTTATAGGTTCCGGCAATCACAAATGCAACAAAACCATTCTGAAACGGCAACGGTAAATCAGCAATTTTAAACTCTTCCTGTTCAGTAATAAAATAGTCAAGTCCTTTCCCGTCGTTTTCAATTCCGAGTGAAGAGGTGGTTTCAAGATACCTGTCAACAATATGTTTTTGCGGCAGCCGGTTAATTTTAAATCTGATGAGCAGCATTTTCTGCCAGTTCAGTTTATTCACCGAAAAAGCTTTGGTTTTCAGATTACGCTTTAAACGCGCGCTTCTGAAGTTATGGTGCAAATCGATGATGTAGTCAAATTTTTCGGGTGTCAATTCGTTGATGAGATCGCCGAAATTCTCTTCCAGAACATGCACTTTATCAATGTAAGGATTGGAGTTCAGGATTGAAGCAAATTGCTGTTTTGTAACAAAATGAATTTCTGCATTTTTTACCTGATTTTTTAGACACCGGACTACTAATGTTGTTAAAACAATATCTCCGATGGAACTCAATCTTATTATCAGAATTTTGACTTTCATTTATAAACTAAAAACCCCGAAGGCAGTCATCTTCGAGGATTATTCAATGAAAATATGACTTATTATGCTGATTCAACCAACACGATTATTTTGTTTTCTAAATTTTCAACTACACCGCCACTTACATTGAAAAAATGTTCTTTCCCCAATGTATCCACAACCCTGATTGTTCCCTTATCGAGTGTTGAAATAATAGGGGCATGATTTTTCAGCAATGTAAAAGAACCTTTGCTCCCGGGCAACTGTACCAGGGTTACATCTCCTTCAAAGACCTTTTTAACGGGTGTAATTATTTCTAAATACATGATTTGCAGAGTACTGTTTAATTTTCAGACAATAATTTTTCGCCTTTTGCAATAGCCTCCTCAATCGTTCCTACCAGGTTAAATGCAGCCTCGGGATATTGGTCAACTTCTCCGTCCATGATCATTCTGAAACCTTTGATGGTGTCTTCAATGGAAACCAACTTCCCTTCCAAACCGGTAAACTGCGAAGCTACAAAGAAAGGCTGAGAGAGGAAACGCTGAACACGCCGGGCACGGTGCACAACAAGTTTATCTTCTTCCGAAAGTTCATCCATACCGAGAATTGCAATAATATCCTGTAATTCAATGTATCGCTGCAAAAGCATCATTACATCCTGTGCACAATTGTAGTGTTCCGCACCAACAATTTCAGGAGTAAGAATACGCGAAGTGGAATCAAGCGGATCTACCGCGGGATAAATTCCCAATTCAGATATTTTACGGCTTAAAACCGTGGTTGCATCGAGGTGAGAGAACGTTGTGGCAGGCGCGGGGTCGGTAAGGTCGTCGGCCGGAACATACACCGCCTGAACTGAAGTAATCGATCCTCTTTTTGTGGAAGTGATACGTTCCTGCATAATTCCCATTTCGGTAGCCAGCGTAGGCTGATAACCTACTGCCGATGGCATCCTTCCAAGAAGTGCTGAAACTTCGGAACCTGCCTGGGTAAACCTGAATACGTTGTCAACAAAGAAAAGGATATCGCGGCCACTTTCTGAGGTACCATCGCCATCACGCAGACTTTCGGCAATGGTTAATCCTGAAAGCGCCACCCGTGCGCGTGCTCCGGGAGGTTCGTTCATTTGCCCGAAAACCATGGCCAGTTTCGATTTTTTTAGTTTTTCCATGTCCACTTTCGAAAGGTCCCAGCTTCCTTCTTCCATCGACTTTTTAAATTCTTCGCCGTAATCAACAATGTTGGCTTCAATCATTTCGCGCAACAGGTCGTTTCCTTCACGGGTGCGTTCGCCAACACCGGCAAAAACCGAAAGTCCGCTGTGCGCCAATGCAATATTGTTGATTAATTCCTGAATCAAAACTGTTTTACCAACTCCGGCGCCACCAAACAACCCGATTTTACCGCCTTTTGCGTAGGGTTCAATCAGGTCTATTACTTTAATTCCCGTATATAAAACCTGGGTTTCGGTGGTTAAATCTTTGTATTTTGGAGGTTCGTTGTGAATATTCAACCCGTCTTTGGGCAGGCTCTCCATTCCATCAATGGGGTTACCGATTACATTTAGCAGGCGGCCCAGAGCTGCTTCTCCCTTTGGCATTACAATAGGGCTCCCCAAAGCTGAAACCTTTAATCCGCGGCGCAACCCATCGGTGGAATCCATTGCAATACAGCGAATTGTGTTTTCACCAAGATGCTGCTGACATTCGATAATTAAATTATCTTTCCCTTCGCGAATAACCTCCAAAGCATCGTTAATTGCCGGGAAAATACCGCCTTCCCTATCAAAGCTAACATCTACAACAGGCCCGATTACCTGAATAATTTCACCAATGTTTATTGCCATAAAATACTTTGATTTTTAAATGTGGTTAATTATTATTTTATACCGCGAACAAATTTAACATTGTTTTTAGTTTGACCAATCAAATTTTATCATTTTTGATTCGACCGTCGATTTCTAATGAACACGGTTCAACATGTTTTTACTTATTTCCTCGAGCTGCTGTTTTTGCTTTTCATCGATTGAAATTTGCTGAAAAACTGTTGTGCATTTTTGAAAATAAGATTCGATTTTTTGTTCGGTAAGTTCTCTGATATTTAATTGATTATAAATATCAAGAACTGCTGCTATTTTTTCAGAAGGATTATAACCGGTTTTGTTTAACCAGTTGATTAATCGGTTTTTCAGTTCTCCGTTGGCATTTTCGAGCGCTTTTATTGATAAGAAAGTTTTTTTGTTGGCCAGAATATCGCCCCCTATTTTTTTGCCGAATGATTCCTGATTACCAAAGCTGTCGAGCAAATCATCCTGCAACTGAAAAGCAATTCCCAGGTTAATGCCAAATTCATACAATTGATTGGCAATTTTAATGTCGGCGTTGGTCAGCAAAGCTCCCGCCTTTAATCCGCAGGCCATCAAAACCGCGGTTTTTAAACGAATCATTTCGAGGTATTCCGATTCTTCAACATTCAACCGGTTTTCAAATTCCATATCGAGTTGCTGACCCTCGCATACTTCAATCGCGGTCTTTGTAAATAATCCTAAAACTTCATGCAGATTCTCTGATTTACATTCAAGCAAATACTGGTACGATAAAAATGCCATTACATCTCCGGAGAGGATCGCGCTGTTTTCGCTGAATTTTTTGTGAACGGTCGGCCTGTTTCTGCGCACTTCGGCCTTATCCATAATATCGTCGTGCAACAAGGTAAAATTGTGAAAAACCTCAATGGCCAAAGCAGCCGGAATTGCATTTTGTACCGAATCGGAAAACATGTTATAGCTGAGTAAAAGAAGAACGGGCCGTAAACGCTTTCCTCCCATTTCGAGCGAATAGTCAACCGGTCTGTAAAGGTTTGCCGGATTTAACTTTTTCAAATCCTCTGATCGCTTTTCAATTTCGGTATTTATAAATTTTTGAAGTTCAGCAACAGAATACACTTTTAATCCTCCTTATTTTTTGCAATATGATTTATTTCCAAATCCTCTAATTCGATATCTACTTCCTCATCGTAAATTTGCAGCATTGGTTCTTTAAATGCGCGGGTTGTTGTAAGGCGGTCGAGGCTAAAAAGCAGCGACGGCAACAAAATTAAATTTGAAATTACAGCAACTACAAGTGTTAACGACACTAAAATTCCCATTGCCCGTGTACCTCCAAAACTTGAAACAGCAAAAATTCCAAATCCAAAAAACAACACCACTGACGTATAAAGCATGCTCACCCCGGTTTCTTTTAATGCAAGTATTACCGATTTTTTTATGTCCCAACCAGTTGCTTTCAGTTCTTGTCTGTATTTTGCAAGAAAATGAATGGTGTTGTCAACCGAAATCCCAAATGCAATACTAAATACCAAAATTGTTGATGCTTTAATGGGAATGCCGGCAAATCCCATAACAGCAGCGGTAAAAATCAGCGGAATAATATTTGGGGTGAGCGACATAACTACCATTCGCCACGATGAAAACATAAGCGCCATTATTAACGAAATTAGCACAATCGCCAAAGCAAGACTTATTAATAAGTTATGTAACAAATAATTTGTGCCTTTAAAAACGGTAATACTCGTTCCGGTAACAAGCACATCAAATTCTTCGGGGTTAAATACCGAATCGATTTCGTTGTAAAAACTGGTGTACAGTTCCTCCATTCGTTTTACTCCAACATCTTTTACCCTGATGCTCATGCGTGTAAATTGCCGCGTGCTGTCAAGGAAAGAGTGCAGCAAATCCGAATTTTTCTCACCACTGGCCGCATACTGAAGTATAAAGTTTTTTTCGCGGTTATTGGGCAAACTGTAATAATCTTCACTTCCGTTGTAAAAAGCCTGTTTAGAGAATTTTAATAAATTTAGTATCGAAGTGGGTGTCGAAAGTTCAGGGTAATTTTCCAGCTTTTTTTCCAGTTTATCTATTTTTCCAAAGGTTGAAAGCTGCATTGCACCACCTGGTTTTTTGGTGTCGATCATTATTTCCAGCGGCATGATTCCATCAAAATTCCCTTCAAAAAATTTCAGGTCGGTATAAATCGGATTGTCTTTTGGAACGTCGTCAACCACATATCCCGAGGTTTTCATCAATGCTGCACCGTAAAAACCCAATCCTAAAATAGCAACGGTAAAAATATAAACCCACTTGCGGTAATTTTGAGTAACGTTTATAAACCATTCGATAATTTTGGTTACAAGTTTATATTCCAAATGACGAACATGCCGGGGGGAAGGTGTTTTTATAAAACTAAATATAACAGGAATCAGAATTAAAGAAAGTACAAAAAGCCCCATGATGTTAAGTGAAGCAACAATACCAAATTGTTTAAGTATATCGCTTTTTACAATTATAAAAGTTGCAAACCCAAGCGCAGTGGTTAAATTGGTTAAAAATGTCGCATTACCAATTTTAACAATAACACGCTGCAGGGCTTTTACTTTGTTACCGTGCAACATAAATTCATGATGAAATTTATTCATCATGTAAATACTGTTTGGTATCCCGATTACAATCAGCAACGAAGGAATCATCCCCGAAAGTATGGTGATTTTATATCCAAGCAATCCCAAAGTGCCCAACGACCAGATTACGCCGATTAAAACAACCAGCACCGGGAAGAAAACTGCTTTAAATGTTCGGAAAAAAAGAAACAGCACAACAATACAAATGAAGAGCGCCAGAGCGCTAAAAAGGTATAATTCGCTTCTGATAATCATGGCTGTTACAACCCTGATGTATGGTAATCCCGAATAATGAAGCTTAACATTTTCATCCTTTTCGTATTGCTTTCCAAGTTTCTGAATCGACTCAACCATTTTCTCCCTTTCCTTCGAGAGCATTTTGTCTTTGTTAACAGTAATTGCAAGTAAATAGGTATTGTTTTCGTCGTTGTAAAGCAATTTTTTGTAAAATGGCAAACTTCTGAATTTTTCAACTGCAAGATCGAGTTCTTTCTGATTAGAAATGGTGTCCGGGAAAACCATTTCTATTTCAAACTTTTTCTCATCAATGTTTTTGTGCAGATTATAGGCATTTGAAATCGATAGAAGATTCTCAACTCCTTCAACTTTTGAAAGATCTGTACATAATGATTTCCATTTCTGAAATTTATCGAATTCGAAGAAAGTTGAATCCTGAATGCCAATAATAATCAGGTTTCCTTCTTCGCCAAAAACTTCAATAAATTTCTGGTTATCCTGAAATGCACGGTCTTCTTTAGGAAGCATTGAGGCATATTCATAAGACATTTCGACTTTTTGAGCGTGATATCCAAGAAATATGGTTATTAAAGCCAGTATGCTTAGTAATATGATTTTATTTCGAAGTATAATGCGGGAAACCCTGATCCACATAACCTGATTATAAATTAAGCCACGAAAATAAGAGAAATAACCGGATTACAAAAAGAAGAATGGTCGTCTTAACCCAATGATAACGGTTTTCAGTTTTAATTTTTCCCGGTTTCAGAAACAGCAATCAAATGGTTAACTGTTCTGAAAAACAAATAATTATCAGCAATCGCCGGTGTTGACATGTATGTTTCGCCCAATTTATTTTCGTAAAGTAACTGAAATTCAGCACCAGCTTTTACAGAGTACACCTTTCCATCGTTGTCGGCGATGTAAATAATTCCGTCGGCGGCTACAGGTGATGAAGTGTAGCTGTTTCCATTCCCCACTTTTTCAGAATAAATCTGTTCTCCGGTTTGTGCGTTGTAGCAGGTAAGTTTGCCGTTCCAGGCTGCATTGTATAAATAATCACCATAAACAAGCATCGTCCCCATGTAAGAACCGCCGCGCAAATGCGCCCATTTAACGCCTGCATTCGATGTTTCATTTTCAGCAAGGGTAATATCGCCTTTTGCATTTTTATTGATTGCCATAACCGGCGAAATTTTCCCGTGAGCACTGTTAAAATATACCAAATCGTTGCCAACCACAGGAGTTGGAACCTGAATGTCGCCACCGCCTGACATTCTCCAGATTTCATCACCGGTTTTAAAATCGTAACCGCCACGGTGTTTGAAACCATTTACCGCAATCCGGGTTTTATCACCGTCGAAATAGATGTTTGGCGTGCACCATCCGGGGTATTCATCGCGTTGTTTTCTCCAGAGTTCTTTTCCGGTAGCTAAATCGTACGCAGCCAAAAACGAATTTTCCTGAACATCGCACTGAATAATTACCACATTATCATGAATCAGCGGCGAACTGGCAAATTCCCACTCGGCAGTTTCAACCATAAAAAACACCGATTTCAGCACGCCGAAATCCTTTTGCCACTGTAATTCACCATTCATATTGTAACAATACAACCCTTCAGACCCAAAAAATGCAACAACAAACTCGCCGTTTGTTGCTGGCGTGCAATTGGCGTGCGACGACATGGGGTGCCGTTTTTGTTTTGGAACTCCTTTATAAGCAGTTTTTTCCCAGTTTATTTTTCCTGTTTTTTTATCGATGCAATACAAATTCCATTCATGAACCGAAGAATCCTGTACCGGGTCAATTGAGCCATAAATACCGGTTTGAATATCTCCCTTATCTTCTGAACTAACGGCAGTTGTGATAAAAATTTTATCGCCCCAAACCACGGGGCATGAATGGCCCAATCCCGGAATATTGGTTTTCCATGCGATATTTTCGCCTGTTTCAGCGTTCCATTTTAAAGGAAGATTTGCATTGTCCAAAACTCCGCTGGCATAATTTCCGCGATACATAAACCATTGGCGGACCGGATCGGGATTTTGTGCGTTAACGGAGAAAATTGATAAAACAATGATAGCTAACAATAAAAGATTATTTTTCGACATGGTTACAGTTTTGGTTCGTGCCAAAATAACTAATAAAATTTAAACGGAATTCACCTTTGAATATTAAAATCTGAATCGGAAGAAATGTGAAATATTTTTATAATTTTTACCTGTTCGACTGATTAAATTATTCCATTCAAAATGAAACATGAACATCGATAAATCGAAATTGAGAATTCACAAAATCGGAGTTGAAGAAATACCAGTCCTGGTTGAATATCGTTTGGCGTACCTTGCTGAATTGCAGGGCGAAAAGGATGAAGCTACTAAAATTCAGTTAAAAAAAGACCTGGAATTGTACTTCAGAAAATCACTGGAAGAAGGCCGGTTTTTTGCATTTTATGCCGAAACTGAAGGAATGATTATCAGTTTTGGCGGAATGGTGATTAAGGAAATCCCCGGTGATTTGAACAAACCAAGCTATCTTGAAGGTGATATTCTGAATATGTACACGATTCCGGAAGCACGCCGGCAGGGGATTTCAGCCATGATTCTTGAGCAACTTATAAACGAAGCAAAAGCAATGGGAATCAGCAAGGTTGCACTTCATACATCAAAAGACGGTGAAATTCTTTACCGGAAATTTGGTTTCTCCGAACCTGTTTATCCTTATCTTGAGCTTGTTTTAAACACCGATAATTTTTCGCATTGAAATGACTAAAAATCAAACCAAAACCCGAAATCCCTGGGTATGGCTCCCCACCGTTTATTTTGCCGAGGGAATGCCCTACATTGTAGTAATGACAGTTTCGGTAATCATGTACAAACGTCTCGAAATCTCAAATACCGAAATTGCATTTTACACAAGCTGGTTGTATTTGCCTTGGGTTATAAAACCTTTCTGGAGTCCGCTGGTTGAACTGTTTAAAACCAAACGCTGGTGGATTGTTTCGATGCAATTGTTTATTGGCGCAGGATTGGCCGGGGTTGCATTTACGCTTCCTACTTCGTTTTTCTTTCAGGGTTCGCTGGCTTTTTTGTGGTTGCTTGCATTTAGTTCGGCTACACACGACATTGCCGTTGACGGGTTTTACATGATGGGACTGAATGAAAACCAGCAGGCTTTTTTTGTGGGAATCCGAAATACTTTTTACCGGCTGGCCATGATCACCGGACAGGGAATTCTTGTGATTCTGGCCGGGTTTCTGGAAAATTCAACCCTTTTGGGAAATCCTGAAAACGGTAAAAACATCCCGTTGGCATGGTCTTTTACTTTTGCGGTACTTGCGCTGATGTTTGTTTTATTTGCAGTTTATCACAAATTTTTTCTTCCCCGTCCGGTTGAAGATATTGAAAAAGCATCCGAAAGCATAAAAAATATAGTTGCTGGTTTTGCCGAAACATTTAAGGCCTATTTTGTTAAAAAGGAAATCTGGACTATCATTGGTTTCCTGCTTTTGTACCGTCTCGGTGAAGCACAACTGGGTAAAATGGCATCACCTTTTCTTCTCGACCCGATTGAGGTTGGAGGATTGGGATTAACCACCGGACAGGTTGGATTTGTTTACGGAACAATTGGAATAATCGCTTTAATGATTGGCGGAATTTCAGGTGGTTGGCTCGCTTCGAAATATGGATTTAATAAATTGCTGTGGATTTTTGTGATGTCGATCAACCTGCCCAATCTTGTTTATGTGTACCTCTCTTACGTTCAACCGTCGGAATACTGGATGATTCTTGGCGCTGTCGCTGTTGAACAGTTGGGCTACGGTTTTGGGTTTACAGCATATACGCTTTTTATGCTTTACGTTTCAGCAGGTCAGTACAAAACAGCACATTACGCATTCAGCACCGGGATTATGGCTTTGGGAATGATGCTTCCGGGAATGGCATCGGGATGGATGCAGGAATTTTTGGGCTACCAGCACTTTTTTGTTTGGGTGATGATTTGTACAATCCCTGGCTTTATTATGGCAAAACTGATTAAGGTGGACAAGGATTTTGGGTTGAAGAGGGAGTGAAAATTCCCTTTATTTCAAATCTTATTCTTTAATTTTCTTTTCCGCACTTTTCACCTTTTTGATCGCTTTATCAAAATCGCTTTCATAAAGTTTATCCTGAACAATGCGGTATTTTTCAAATTCACTTTCAGCAAGTTGTATCGCGACTTCGTGAGAAACCTTGCCCTGATGTTTTAGAATTGCTTCTTCGTTAAATTGTAAAAACGCATCTAATTTTTTTATCCAATCTTTCATATACATTATTGTACCTTTCAATGCCTGACTTTCAGCATAATCCAAATACATGGTAACAATCCGGTTTAAGCCGTCCAATTCCTTTTCATTCAGATAATTTTTTGCAATTCCTACATCTGTTTTACGGATACTGCCTTTGGGTGCATTTTTCCATGTGGATAATCCCATATTTTGTTTTGAGCTGTCAGCCCTTGTTGCTATGATTTCAGCCGCTGTCTGTCCTGTTATTGCCCAATGCAGTTTGTTTTGAACTGTTGCAAAAAAATCTTTGGTTATTTGCGAATCCAGCTTGTAATCTGCACTGCATTGCGAATAAATATCAGTAATTTTTTGATAAAATCTTCTTTCGCTGCTCCTGATATCCCGAATCCGGGCAAGTTGCTCTTCAAAATAATCCTTTCCGAAAACATTGTTTGGATTTTTTAATCGCTCATCATCCATGGTAAAACCTTTGATGATGTACTCTTTTAACCTTTCAGTTGCCCAAATGCGAAATGCCGTTGCCTGACTGCTATTGACACGATAACCTACCGAAATGATTGCATCAAGATTGTAAAACTGCGTTGAGTAGATTTTCCCATCATTGGCAGTATGTTCCAAAATGGAACTAACTGAATTTTCTTTTAATTCCCCTGACTCAAAAATATTCTTTAAATGTTTAGTGACAGCAGGACGTTGCACTCCAAACAAATCAGCTATTTTTTGCTGAGTAAGCCAAATCGTTTCATTCTGCAAATAAATTTCTACTTTAACTTTTCCGTTGGGAGTAGTGTAAAGTAAAATTTCGTTAAACCCCTCAGGTTTGGTATTTATTTTTCCTGCCATAATTGATTTGAAAATAAGTCGATTTTCTGATTATAAAACTAAACAAGAAAAGGGTTAAATGCAACTGGCATTCTCGTAATTGCGCAATTCCTTAAAATACAAATTCAATATTTTTCCCCGTCATCCGAAATCATCGGCACAAACCTCACCGGTAAAACTTTTTCCTCCCTCAGTTTTCCCTTTTTCTTTTCAAGTAATACCAGCGACTGGAAATGCGTTTCCCCAACCGGAATAATCATCCGGCCCCCTTCAGCTAACTGGTCTTGCAGAGGTTGTGGAATATGAGTTGGCGAGCAGGTAACAATAATGGCATCAAAAGGGGCGTGTTCAGGCCAGCCTTTGTAACCGTCGCCGATTTTGACGAAAATATTTTTGTAACCGAGTTCAGCAAATAGTTCTATTGTCTTGTTCCCGAGTTTTGGAAAAATTTCGATGGTAAAAACAGAATCGCAGATTTCGGCCAGAATAGCTGCCTGGTAACCCGAACCGGTGCCAATTTCGAGTACTTTATCGGTACGTTTCAGGTTCAGCGCTTCGGTCATAAAAGCCACAATGTAAGGTTGCGAAATGGTTTGTCCTTCTTCGATAGGCAGCGGCGAATCGGCATAGGCAGAATTGATGTATTGTGGTAAAACAAAACGGTGGCGGGGCACTTTTCTGCAGGCATCCAGTGTTGCTTTATCTGTAACTCCTCTTGCCTTTATCTGTCGTTCAACCATTTGCATTCGCTGACCGTTAAATTTGTCGGCATCCTGGGCACTGCAACCCATTACAAATGCAAAAACCGGAGGCACCAAAAGCCAAAATCGCAATTCGAATAATTTTAAAGAAAACCAGTTCATGTAAAATCTTTTTATGATTTTGAACGAAGCATTTTTGTTAAGGTTGCTTTTGCAAATGTTAATTTTGAATGAATATAGATTTCAATCAGAATTACTGAATCTAAAAAGTCAAAAAAGGCCGCAGAATGTTTTTTCTGCGAGCCTTTATATCTTAAAGTTTTACAATTTTTTGTACGGCTCGTTCTCCATTTTCAAGGATAACGGACACAATATAATTACCTGCATTAATGTCGCTTAAATCAATAGTACTGTTTAATTTGTTTGTACTCACAGTTTTCACCAACTGCCCCATTAAATTGCGGACCTCAACGGTACTTATCTGCAATTCTGAAACGATGGAAAGCTCATTGATCGCGGGGTTTGGATAAAATATAATGTTTCTTCGGGCTAGATCTTTAACACCTGTAGGAGTTGCACAGCTTCCGATTACATACGATGACGGTTTGTCCGCGGTATTCTTCTCTCCCTGTCCGGGATACGAATAGGTGTAATAGAAATAAATGGTTTTACCTTCATCGGCATTAATTCTGAAAGGGGTATTTGGTGTTACGTTAAAACCGGGGAAAGGCCCGCTTGCGCTTGTGGAATAATAAAAAATACATGTTGGACTACCCACTCCCGAAACTGAAGGAATAAAAGTGATGGTTGGATTTTTTGCATCATCAGAAAAACGATATTTAAAATCGCCGTTATGCGCCACCCCTTCGCACGAAGGAGCTTGTGTAAGCACAATCGAAGTGGCATGAGAAGTTGCAATTGCTCCTTCGTTATCAGTTGCAACCGCGGTGATTGAATATTCGCCAATACCCGATGTCCACTGAATACTGTATGGTGTATTTAAACTTGTGCCAATCAAATTTACACCTTCAAAGAAATCCACTTTCTTGATTGTTCCGTCTAAGTCGGAAGCCTCCGCCAATATGGTAACCATTTTACCTCCAATAAATTCAGCCTTGTTAACGGGTGAAATAATGGAGACTGTTGGTGATATATTTTCATTTGCACTCACAATAACAAGCACCTCATCGCTGTCAGAATAACTCCCGTTACTTACAGTTAATTTTACATTATATATTCCTTCAACCAAAGCAGATAAATCAGGAGTAGCAATGTTTGCATCGGAAAAAGCAATTACCGATGGGCCATAAACCTGTGCCCAATGATACGTTAAAGTTTCGGTTCCCGGATTTGTACTTTGTGTACCGTTTAAAGAGGCTGTAGTTTCGGGTATCAGTACAGTAACGTTTTTACCCGCGTCGGCAACTGGCTGAGTGTAAGGAAGTGGAGCGCTGTAAGCAAAAGTCATTTTTCCAAGGTTAAATTCACCATTTGAAAATGCAAGTCGTAAAATGTGTTCCCCTTTTTTTAACGGGATATCATTCACTGTTTTGGTAGCCCATTTCTCCCAACCATTGGTTGAGCTAACCGTAATTGGATTGGAAATAACTTCTCCATCCAATTCCAGATGAAAAGGCCCGCCACCACTACTATTGCCAGATGCATAACGAAAAGAAAGATTGTAAAGTCCGGGTTCCTGCACATTAATGGTATAATTCATCCACTCTCCCGATGAAATCCAACCCACTACAGCACCTTCCGCCTCGTTTTCCGTAGCATCCACATATTCATTCGGGCGGAAGCCCCCTTCGTTGTTTTGTGAGGCATCGTTATATGCAATTCCTTGTCCGGTGCCGCCTTCAAACTTGTTGTAATAACCGGGTTCAATAATGCCGGGAATGTTAAATGCTGAACCGGTGAAAGGCAGTTGACGGCCCACAACAAAACTTAAAATATTGGTAATTGCAAAATCTTCCCCATCAAAAACTTTTGCATAAAAACCATGCACTCCGGCCTGTAAATTTGTTGCATTAAACATGTATGGCTCCTGATTAATTTCAGCAATCAGGCTGTTTCCATCGTAAATTTCAATTTTGGAAGCGGCTCCGCCGGAAACTTCCACTGTAAGTTCAGCATTGCCATTCGAAAAGGCCTGATTGTATAGCGAGGTCAGTTTACCCTTTAACGCAATATCTTTGCTGCTTGCCATTGAATTTGCAGGAACTTCAAGCACAAATCCATCAGAAAAAGTTACCGAAACTGGCTCGTTGGAATAATTGTGTGCAGTGTAAGTTCGTTTTCCATCTTTTTCAAAAACAGCAGCAATCGGATGGTTGGCCGTTACATTTGCGTTAACACCACCCAGAACATTCATGGCGTGAAGCCAATAGTAGGTTTGGGCATCGGAGATTCCAAATTTAAGGTTACGTTCAGGATACGAATCATAAAGCTCAATGGCTTTTTCAGGATCGATAAATGCAAGGTATTCCCACATTACATCGTGCCATAAATTATCGTTGGCCTGATTGCTTAAAATACCGGTATTAACCGTAATTTCATTCCACAATTTTTCAACATAAGCCTGATTATGACCTAAATATAAAGAACCTCCATGAATGGGATACATTTCGATACCGTATGATGCGGCGATATCGCTCGTCCAGAAAGTGCCGTTATCGTAACTGTTTCCCCAAACTCTAGAAACCAGGCTGTACTTTTGCTGAGGTGAAAAGTTCCGTTCATACATATCAAACCAGTATTCTTCAATGGCAGTTTGTTCGGTTGTATATAAATAAATGCCCAAATTGCGGATTTCATCATTTCCGGTAACAGTTCCCCAATGTATTAACGATGAGTTAAACTGCATACTTTCGGAAGTAGATTCCTGATCGTTTCCCTGCGGAAAAGTGGCAAAACCGTTGGCCCAGCAATGTCCTGCATAAGGACTGTAATTTCTGAGGAAAGGAAATTTTTCATCTTCCCGGTTTGGAGATGCTGCATCACGCACTAAAAGATTGATCATTTCGCCCCATTTGCCGGCCCAACCTGGTTCAAATTGTTCCAGAAAAGCGGCAGCATGAATAAAATATCCCCAGTGAAAATGGTGGTCGTTTAAATTACCGTCTTGCCCATGTCCGGCAGGATAACCAATCATAGCCGACCACGTGGTGTTGTAGTAAAACAAAAAGGCAACTTCTCCCGTTTCATAAGAAAGCCAGTCTTCCAGGCGCTCTTTTACCGTAGCCAGCATCTTATCTCTTGCAGCAGTATTTCCTGTTAAATCTGCAATTCGTGCTGTCTGAATGAGCCGGTTCATCACCTGGCCTTCGTTGTAAGAGTCAGTCCAGGTGCTTAACCCGTCATTTTCGATGGATTGTATTTTCTTATTGAGTTCCGAGGGACTAAAACCTTCGCTGTAATTATCGACATAAGGTAAAGTGGGCAGAATACCGTAAAATGTATTTTCGACTGAAAAACTATTTCCGGCCAGGGTTTTTATTTCTCCGCGAACAGACGTATAACTGTATTCAGCCGGAACAGGAGAATCGAATGCTAAATTGTTCCATTGGTGAGGAAGCAGGCCTTGAAGCACCGTTGTTCCTTCCCCTTCTTTTATATCCGGTGTAATCGTAAAATCGGTTCTCACAACTGAAGTACTTTCGTTATAACTCCATGATGTTGTTGTATTTATTGGGAATACATAAGCATACTTTTTATAGGTATCGGCAGCTACTTGTACCGAAGTTGCCGACGATGGCAAATGTGCTACCGACCAGTAGTTTTTACCGTTTAGTGTTGAAGTGTAAACTTTTCCGTTTTTTTCCCACACAGAACCTGAAGGCGCGTAAACAGCAAAGTCTGCTCCGTTGCGAACGTTTTCGATTACCAGCATTTCATTGCTTATTGTTACTGTACCGGCATTCACCGTAATTTGTGCAACATCGGTTCCATTTTTGTTGAAATAAACAAATGGCATTGCAATGCCCGCAGTTGCGGTAAAGCTGTGCCCACCGTTCGACCAATTCATTGTTACTGTCCAATCTGAAAAATCGGATACATTTGCCCGCGACGCATTTAATGCTGTAACACCAACAATTAGCGGTTCCTGATCGTCAATTACTCCCCAGGGAATATATGTCAAAACCAAACCTGAATTCACAGTTTTAAGAGTGGTGGGGTAACTAAACAAATTGGAAACGTGGTCGCTTTTTAATTTTAACGACCACCAATCGTTTGTGGGAATGGGTTTGTTTAAGGCATTGCCGGTTACCATTGGAGTTCCGCTGGGGTATGTATTCCGACCCGCAGCATCAACTCCCGGAAAAGTTGTTGTATAACTTCCTTCGCCAACCTTTATAATTTGCCCTTGTAATGGAAATATTATAAATGAAGATATGCAGAAGATAAGGGCAAATTTTGCAAAAAATAAGATTTTTCTAACCATTGAATTTTGGTTTTAAAGAAAAACTTTAGTGTTTTTCTTGTTTTGAAGCATTGGATTAGGGAGTATTTATATAACCATGTACGATATTTATCAGGGTTAGGTTTTTAATGTTCTTTTTTTATTACTATTCCTCTGCTTCAACCCTTTTCCTCTCTTCCAGTTCTTTTTGCATAATCACGCAGGTTTTATGATCGATGGTGTAGAAATACAAAAGTATTGCGCAAGACATATAAAGTATTCCCGGAAATACAGAGATCATGAGTTTTATACCGGTGATGGCAGTTTCTGTTTGTTCGGCATTGGGCACGAACTTGAAAATGGCAAGCAGCCAGCCGGCCAATGCGCCGCCAATTCCCCAACCTGCTTTTTGTGCAAACGATGCTGCGGAAAATGTCAGTCCGGTAGCCCTTCTTCCGGTTTTCCATTCCGAATAATCGGCGGTGTCGGCGAGCATGGTCCACAAAAGCGGCACTGCCGGTGCATACGACATTTTGGCCAGAATATTCAACACATAAATGGTTTTGATATTGCTGACACCGGGCAGATAAAGCAAAATGAAAAAGAACCCCGAAAGCAGCGAACTCGCCAGAAATACATTTTTCTTCCCAAATCGTTTTGCCAAAGGTTTTGAAAAAGGGATGGCCACAATAAGCGCAACCGTTCCTATTATGTTGAACAACTGCACACTTTCTTCTTTTCCGATGTAGTATTTAAAATAGTAAGCAATGGATAGGTTCTGAATGGCAAACATGATAAACGAAATGATGCCCACAAAAAACAGGATGACCCATGGCCGGTTTTTAAACAGGTTCCGAAAATCCTCTTTTAGCGATTCCTTTTGTGCCTTTGGCGGCTGCACCCGCTCTTTTGTGGTTTTAAAAGTTATCATAAAAAGGATGAAACTGATAATGGAAAAGAGGATGAGTGTGTATTGATAACCTTTTGCATTGTCGCCCTTTCCAAAATAAAGCGCCAATGTTAACGCGGTTCCTGAAACGATAAACTGACCGATAAAAGCAAAAATGAAACGATACGAATTCAGTCCGGCCCTTTCATAGGAATCGGAAGTCATAACAGCGCCCAGCGAAGAATAGGGCAAATTAATGGCAGTAAAAACCGTCATCAGCAAAAAGTAGGTTACACCGGCATAAATTATTTTTCCGGTCGGGCCAAGATCAGGTGTGGTAAAAGCCAGTACAGCCAAAACGCTGTAAGGCAGCGCTATCCATAAAATGTAGGGGCGGAATTTTCCCCACCGGGTATTGGTGCGGTCGGCAATTATTCCCATCAGCGGGTCGCTAATCATATCCCAAAAACGGGCAATCAGCATAATTGTTCCGGCTGCGGCTGCTGAAATCCCGAATGTGTCGGTGTAAAAAATCAGTATCCAGAAACCCACCATATCCCAAACAAAATGCGAGGCTGTGTCACCCAAACTGTATCCGACCTTTTCCTTTATCGAAAGTTTTGTTTCCATGTTTTTTATAATTGTTTGATTACTTTTTTCGAGTTTCAATTTATTTCAAAAACATTGTATTTTCTCGACCATTCAATTTGCTTGTCCGGTTCAACATTGACATCAAAAAACAACTCGGGACTAATTACATGTGTCGAACCCCAAAGATTAATTTTTGTTATTTTAA
>Ga0351900_1084_pt1 | contig 27774 bp, 19 predicted proteins | sample BONcelHT113001D3_FD_205827 | JGI IMG/M metagenome (GOLD analysis project Ga0351900, IMG submission 205827) | Enriched cells from coal bed in the Powder River Basin, Montana, United States - BONCAT cells T11 rep1 HSBNCT.T11.300.1.D3 ...
TCCCAGTGTTGACCCCCCCATCATTTCTGTGAGCACTTCATATCCCGGCGCCAACTCCGACGTAATTGAAACACAGATTACCGAACCACTTGAACAATCAATAAACGGGATTCCCGGAATACGCACATTAACCAGCCGCAGCAGCCAGGGACGGAGCGAAGTAACCGTGGAATTTGAACTTACAGTTGACCTTGAAACAGCAGCAAACGATGTGCGCGATAAAGTATCGCAGGCACAACGCTTTTTACCGCGCGACTGCGACCCGCCAACGGTATCAAAAGCTGATGCCGATGCCAACCCCATCATGTTTATCGCTGTAAAAAGCCCGAAACGTTCATTACTCGAACTATCCGAAATTTCAGAACTGACATTTAAAGAACAATTGCAAACCATTTCGGGGGTAAGCGCTGTTCAAATATGGGGTGAAAAAAGGTATGCAATGCGCATCTGGCTTGACCCGGCAAAACTTGCTGGTTACCAGATGACACCGCTGGATGTGAGAAATGCAATCCTCCGCGAAAATATCGAACTCCCGGCTGGAAGCATTGAAGGCAACACCACCGAACTGACCATCCGAACACTTGGATTAATGACCACTCCTGAGGAGTTTAACAGCCTGATTTTGAAACAAAACGGCGACCAGTTAATCCGTGTACGCGACATTGGCCGTGCTGAAATCGGGCCTGAAGATATCAGGGGATTAATGAAAATGAATGGAATACCGATGGTTGGGACCGTAATTGTTCCGCAGCCGGGAGCCAACCATATTGAAATTGTGGATGCGGTTTACGAAAGACTTGATTATATTAAAAAAGACCTCCCTGAAGATGTCGGGATTGAAATTGGTTTCGATAATACTGACTATATCCGCACTTCCATCGATGAAGTAATGAACACGATTTACCTTGCATTTTTTCTGGTTGTAGTAATCATTTTTGTTTTTTTACGCGACTGGAGAACTACTTTGCTTCCCATACTCGTAATTCCGGTTTCGCTGGTAGGTTCGTTTTTTATCATGTACCTCGCCGGTTACAGCATTAATGTTCTGACACTTCTGGCAATCGTGCTTTCTATTGGATTGGTTGTTGATGATGCCATTGTAATGATGGAAAACATTTATGTAAAAATCGAACAGGGAATGACCCCGCTCGAAGCTGGTATTAAAGGTGCAAACGAGATATTTTTTGCAATTATCGCAACAACCATAACATTAATTGCAGTATTCTTTCCCATCGTTTTTCTGGAAGGTATGACGGGAAGGCTTTTCCGAGAATTTAGTATTGTAATTGCCGGCGCTGTTGCCATTTCATCGTTTGTAGCCTTAACATTAACACCCATGCTTTCGACCAAAATTCTGAGAACACGGCACAAAAGGAGTAAAGCCTATAATTATACAGAGAAATTTTTTGTTTGGCTTAACAACGTTTATAAGAGTTCACTTGAATCGGTACTGAAAAGAAAATATATTTCACTGATTATAGTTGCCGGGTCATTTGTTACTATTATCTTTTTATGGCAAAATATTCCAGCCGAAATGGCTCCACTCGAAGATAGATCGCAACTTAACATCAGAACCACGATGCCCGAAGGTTCAACATACGAATTCAATGAAGCTTATATTGAGGAAATTGTGGCGCTTGTGGAAAGAACTGTTCCTGAACGGGATAAAGTAACATCGATGGTACGGGGAAGTTTTGCTTTTGTGCGTGTTGTACTGGTGCCTCCTTCGCAAAGAAATCGTTCCCAACAGGAAATTGCGAACCAGATAACGGCCGAATTGAGAAAAATGACAAAAGCGAGAGCGAATGTAATTCAGCAGTCAACATTTGGTGGAAGGCGCGCCGGGCAACCCATTCAATACGTTTTGCAGGCACCTAATATCGATAAACTTCGCGAAATCATTCCGGTTTTTATGGCCGAAGTACAGGATAACCCTATGTTCGAGATGGCCGATATCAACCTGAAGTTTACCAAACCCGAACTACAAATTGTTATCAACCGCGACAAAGCCAATTTACTTGGCGTTTCAACCCAAAATATAGGGCAAACCCTGCAACTTGCGCTTAGCGGTCAACGTTTTGGTTACTTCATCATGAACGGCAAACAATACCAGATTTTGGGAGAACTGGCCCGCCACGACAGAAATAAACCACTCGACCTGAAATCATTGTACGTTAGAAACAGTGCCGGACAAATGGTGCAGCTCGATAATTTTGTTGAACTGGTGGAAGCCACTGCCCCACCTCAACTATACCGTTACAACCGTTTTGTTGCAGCCACCGTTTCATCGGGTCTGGCCGAGGGAAAAACCATTAGCCAGGGACTTGAGGAAATGGATAAAATAGCCGACAAAGTACTTGACGATACTTTTCGTACAGCGCTTGCCGGCGACTCGAAAGATTTCATGGAAAGTTCGTCGAGTTTAATGTTTGCGTTTCTTCTGGCAATTGTACTTATCTTCCTTGTACTTTCGGCCCAGTTCGAAAGTTTTAAAGACCCGCTGATTGTAATGATGACCGTGCCTTTGGCGCTTACCGGGGCTTTAATTTTTATGTGGTATTTTAATATTACCATGAATATTTTCAGCCAGATTGGAATCATAATGCTGATTGGCCTGGTTTCGAAAAACGGTATTTTGATTGTTGAATTTGCCAACCAGCGAAAAAATGCCGGAATGAGTAAATTCGATGCCATTAAATTTGCCTCGGCTGCCCGTTTCAGACCCATTTTAATGACCAGCTTATCAACCATACTTGGAATTTTACCACTGGCAATCGGCTGGGGCGAAGGCGCTCAAAGCCGCGTGGCAATGGGTATTGCAGTTGTTGGTGGCTTAACAATCTCAACATTTCTGACACTTTATGTTGTGCCGGGTATTTACCTGCTAATTTCAAGCGAAACAAAAGTTAAAAGTGATGAACTCAGCCATTCTGAAAAAATTGAATTATATGAAAAATAACAGGATTTTTATTGCGGTTTTCTTTATCCTGATTGCTTTTCAAAATATCAGTTCTCAGGAAGTTTACGATTTGAGCCGTTGTGTAATTACCGGCCTCGAACGCAATTTTTCACTTCAGATTTCGCGAAACCGCGAACAGGTTTCCACCAATAATTTTACAAAAGGAAATGCCGGTTTTCTGCCGTCGGTTACAACTACAAACCGTTATGGGGGTAACCTTACCACTACAACCCAGTCGTTGCGCGAAGGCGGGGAGAATGTGAACAAAGGAATTTACAATACATCGGGAGTAGCTAACCTAAATCTCGACATGACCATTTTCAGGGGTTTTAATGTTCAGTCAACATATCAGAAATTAAATGAATTAAAGCAGATGGGCGAACTGAATACCCAAATGAATATTGAAAACCTCGTTTCAAGAATTATTTCAGAGTACTATCTGTACATTCAGCAGCAAAACCTTTACAAAAATCTGGCTTATGCAATTGAACTTTCGCTCGAGCGTGTGCGGATTGACGAACAACGGTATCTGCTGGGTTCTTCATCGAAACTGGAATTGCTGCAATCGATGGTTTACCTGAATGCCGACAGCTCGAGATATGCAAAACAGGATGAAGTAATAAAAGCATCGCAGGTGCGATTAAAAAAATTAATGGCGCTCGAAAATCTGGAGGAAGATATTGTTCTGTCAGATACTTCATTTCAAATCCATGCAGGTTTAATATACGACGAGTTGCTTGAAATGACACTTCAAATGAACACCAGTTTGCTGATAGCATCGAAAAACCAGGTGATATCAGAAATCGACTACAAAATAATTGCTTCCCGTTCATATCCGTATTTGAATTTTAACACCGGTTATTCATTGGGTTACAGCGGTTACGAAACCGGCAATTACGATAACCAGAAAACCAGGGGTATGAACTACGGATTAACATTGGGAATGGACATTTTTGACGGGTTTACGCGAAGGCTGGAAAAAACAAACGCAAGAATCGGCATCGAAACACAGAAAATACAATATCAGGAAGTGGAACAGGAAATCAGGGCCGACCTGATTACTATTTTTTATGCTTACGAAAACAACCTTAAGCTTTTAAAGCTTGAGGAGCAAAACCTTGAAGTAGCCCGCGAAAACCTGGGAATAGCGCTCGAAAGGTATAAACTCGGCAATCTTTCGGGACTTGAATTGCGTGAAGTTCAAAAAAGCCTTCTCGATGCTGAAGAACGACTTATTTCAGTTCAGTATTTTACAAAACTGGCAGAAATTTCATTGCTGAGAATCGCAGGACAAATTATGGATTACATTTAAAAAATCCGGCAGAAAATGTTTACAAAAAAAGATTCGCATAGCTTTCGGTCATTGATAGAAGGAGTGAAAATGAGGCCTTTGGTTTGGGAAGAAAAAACAATTCTCTGTGAGTTCAAACTCGAAAAAGGCTACAAAATACCTTCACACCAACATCCATACGAACAAACAGGATATCTGCTTTCCGGAAAACTGAATTTCAGAATTGACAAAACCTGGCACATTACCAAAGCGGGTGACAGTTGGTGCATACCTGAAAATGTGGAACACGAAGTTGAAATATTGGAAAATTCTGTTGTAATGGAGCTGTTTTCTCCAATCCGCCCCGATTATCTTCCTTAATATTTGCAGGAATTGTTAAGTAAATCATGCTATTGCATGAAAGAAATACTAACTTTGCCGGTCGTTTAAAAAACACCTTTTTTTGATGCAAGTAATTGAATTCGATACAGTTGTAATTGGGAGTGGCCTGGCTGGGCTTTCTGCGGCATTTCATTCAGCAAAATATGGTAAAGTTGCCATTGTAACCAAATCACAACTCGATATCAGCAATTCATATTATGCACAAGGTGGAATTGCCGCTGCTATCGGTAAAAACGATTCACCTGAAGAACACTTGCACGACACAAGCATTGCAGGTCGGGGACTTTGCGATATTGATGCTGTTGAAGTAATGGTAGCCGAAGGCCCGTTGAGAGTTTCGGAATTGATTGAAATGGGCATGGAATTCGATAAAAAAGATGGCAAATTGGTTCTGGGACTCGAAGGTGGACACAGTCAGCGGCGTATTCTTCACGCAGGTGGAGACGCCACCGGGAAAATATTAACCAGTTTTAAGCTGAAGAAAGTATTGGAACAACCAACGGTTACTCCATTCGAAAATGTAACAGCCATAAAACTTATTAAGCAAAACAACTGTATAGCCGGTTTACATGCGTACGATTTTGTTACGCGTAAAAACATTATTTTCAAAACAAAAGCGATAATAGTTGCTACCGGGGGGTTATCACGGGTATTTCTTCGTTCAACCAATCCTTATACCGCAACCGGAGACGGAATTGCAATGGCCTATGAAGCCGGGGCCAAAATTGCCGACCTGGAGTTTATTCAGTTCCACCCAACCGCATTATTTGTTCCCGGCAAGGAGGCGTACCTAATCAGTGAGGCAGTTCGTGGCGAAGGCGCCTGGTTGCTCAACGAAAAGGGCGAACGGTTTATGAAAGACATTCATCCGCTTGCCGAACTTGCCCCCCGCGATGTTGTGGCTTTCAGCATTTACAAACAATTGCAGCAGTCGGGCTCCAACCATATTTACCTCTCGCTCAGGCACCTTGATAAACAAGAAATTATTTCCCGTTTCAGCAATATTTATCATCAACTGAAGGAATTCGGGTTCGACTTAACAACCGACCTTTTGCCGGTTGCACCCGCGGCTCATTATATGGTTGGCGGAATCAGGACCAACCTCGATGCAGAAACCAATATTTCGGGACTTTTTGCATGTGGCGAAGTAGCTTCAACCGGAGTAATGGGCGCCAACCGACTGGCAAGCAATTCATTGCTCGAGTGTCTGGTTTTTGGGAAACGTGCCAGCGAAAAAGCCGCCAAACTACCTAATCCCGGTTGCCACATCAACGAAGTGGAACCTGTTTATATTGACATTAAAAATGAACCGTTGTATCTTGAAATGCAAAACGAAATTGCCGGGTTGATGTCGGAAAACCTCGGAATTGTTCGAAATGCAGAAGGAATTGGCAAAGCCGTTGCAAGACTTTCAGAAATTGAATCAAAATTTGAAGACTATAAAAATGAATACAATCTGTTCAAGATTAAAAATACAGCAACGGTTTGTAAACTTATTGCGCAAGCTGCTTTAGTTCGCAAAGAAAGCAGGGGTGGACACATCAGGGAAGATTTTCAGAAAGAAAATCCCGGTTTCGAAATCCATATTATTCAGCAGAAAAACAATGATATACAATTTGAACCTGTTAGGAAATAGAAAATGGACAGTAAAACATTAAAATCAGCCGAAGCTTTATTCGATCTGGCTTATGCAGAAGACATTGGCGATGGCGATATTACCACAAATAACCTGATTCCCCCGGACGAAAACAAAACAGCAATTTTAGTGGCAAAAGAAGAAGGTGTTGTTGCCGGGTTACCTGTTGCCGAAATGGTTTTCAGAAAATTCGATGAAAATTTGATTTGGAATGAATTAATGCCCGATGGCAGCAAGGTTTTCCCGGGTGATGTTCTGGTTGAATTCAAAGGAAACTATCGCGCACTTTTAACAGGCGAAAGAAAGGCCCTTAATTTTTTACAGCGTTTGTCGGGAATTGCCACTTACGCAAATCTTTGTATGCAGGAAATTGAAGGATTGGATGTCGAAATTCTGGATACCCGCAAAACTTTACCCGGCTACCGCCACCTCGATAAATATGCGGTGCGGATGGGCGGCGCTTCGAACCACCGGTTTGGATTGTATGATATGGTAATGATAAAAGACAATCATATTCAGGTGGCAGGAGGAATAAAACCTGCAGTTGAAGCAATCCGGAAAAAAATTCCGAAAAGCATTAAAATAGAAGTCGAAACATCAAATCTCGAACAGGTTCAGGAAGCAATTGACGCCGAAGTTGACATTATTATGCTCGACAATATGAGCTCGGCCCTGATGATTGAAGCAGTTGCCCTGATAAACAAACGTGCAAAAATTGAGGCTTCAGGAAATATGACTCTGAAAAGAATCAGAAAAGTAGCATCAACAGGCGTTAATTATATTTCAATAGGTGCGCTTACACATTCGGTTAAAGCGCTCGATATCAGTCAAAGAATTATAGATTAATATGAACCTGGTAATCGACATTGGAAATACCCGTACAAAGTTTTCTGTTTTCAACCGGGGCGAAGTATTAATTACAGTTCCGGTCGATGAATTTCTGCCCGAACACATTGATGTGCTTCAAAACGAACATCCCGCTTTGCAAAAAGTGATACTTTCGGCCGTAAAAGATTACTCGCCGGAATTGAAATCTGCACTTCAAAATAAATTTGAATATTTTATCGAGTTGAATGAACACACACCACTCCCAATCGAAAACTGCTATAAAACGCCGGAAACACTTGGGAAAGACAGAATTGCTGCTGCAGTTGGAGGTTTTGATTTGTATCCGGATACCAATTTGCTGATTATTGATGCCGGAACTGCAATAACATACGATATCGTAAACGACAAACATCAATATCTTGGCGGAAATATTTCTCCGGGTATTGAAATGCGCTTTAAGGCGCTTCACCAGTTTACCGGCAAATTACCGCTGGTTAAACAGCAAAATTTCGGCAAACTATATGGAACATCAACCGAAGAAGCAATAAGGGCCGGAGTTCAAAACGGTGTTGTTTTTGAGATTGACAGAGCAATAGAAACTTTTAAGGAATTTTATAAAAATTTAAAAGTTATTATTACAGGTGGAGATGCTGAATTTTTTGATAAGAAATTAAAAAACTCTTTCTTTGTGAACTTTAATTTAACAGCCTTGGGTTTAAACCGCATATTGGAATATAATGGGGAGATACAATAAAGCTTTTACTTTGGTCGCACTGGTAATGTTCCCGGCATTATTATTCGCTCAATTCAATAACAACACATCATCGCCTTATTCCCGATATGGTTTGGGCGAACTTCATCCGTACAGTTTTGGTCGTACCACTGCAATGGGAGGCGCCTCGATAGCAAGCAGAAACAATCAACAAATTAACCTGGGCAACCCGGCTTCATACGATGCCATCGATTCGCTGGGATTCATGTTCGAATTTGCTATAAATGCCAAATCAGTGCAATTTGTTGATAATATTGGGAAGGTGGTTGCAAACGATATTAATTTCCAGTACTTTGCAATGAACTTTCAGATTAACAACCGCCTGGGGACCAGTCTGGGATTGGTTCCGTTTACGGATGTTGGCTACAATGTAGTAGTTGATCAGAATATTGAAAATACAGGACCTGTGCGAACAACTTATTATGGTGCAGGCACCATTTCGAATGTTTTTCTTGGAGCAGCATTTCAGCCTTTTAAGTTTCTTTCTGTTGGCGCAAACCTTAACTATTATTTTGGAATGTTAAACCGGAATGCCGAGGTTGTATTTTCGGGAGCGGCCGACTTTTATAACATGCAACAATATAAAAGCTTAAGGGTAAGTGACTTTAGTTTCGACTACGGATTGCAGGCGACTATTCCGTTAAAAGAAAAAGATAAAATCATACTTGGAGTTGTGTTTGAGAATAATCCAAAATACAATGCATTCTTCTCAAATATTACTCAAAAAAATCTTGCATCGGGTTCAACAATTGATCAGGACACCCTTTTTTATGAAGAAGAAACTAAAGGAGTGATTGAATTCCCCTTTACTTATGGCTTTGGAATTTCATACGTAAAAGAAAATAAACTCGAGATAAATGCCGATTACTACCATCAATCATGGAGTGAAGCCAAATTTCTTGGTACAAAAAGTGAATTTTTAACAGATTTAAATAAATTTGCGGTTGGTGCCGAATGGATACCCGACAAGTTCTCCATTAAAAGTTATACCAGCAGAATAGCTTATCGAGCCGGATTAAGGTACGAACAAACTTATCTGATATTCAATAATCGGCAGATAAATGATTTTGGCATAACATTTGGAGTTGGACTACCGGTATATCGTTCAAAATCAACAATAAATGTTGCAGCAGAATTTGGTAAAAAAGGAACAAAAGAAGAAAGCCTGGTACAGGAGAATTATTTCAGGCTAAACCTTATGGTTAATTTATATGATTTATGGTTTATAAAAAGACGTTTTGATTAAAATAAAAAAACAAAAAAATACAATTATGAAAGCTTTATATCGCATAACATTTCTCTTCGCCTTCATTGTTTTGGCGGGTGTTTACGGATCGATGGCACAAAGAGTAATTAAAGGAACTGTTTACATGGATGGAGAACCTGCTGCCGGAGTTACTGTTGAAGCCCAAAGGGGAAGTTCGATGATGACCAGTTTTGACGGCAAATACCAGGTAACTGCTGACCCAAAATCAAAATTTATCAAATTTACGCTGATGGCGACCGGCGAAGCTAAAAAATTCGATTTGGTTGAGCAAACTCCGGGCGAGATTGATTTTGCATTTACAGGTGTTTTGCCCGGTGCAGGGGGAGATGATGCAGAAATTGCCAGCGGCGACATCGTGTTAAAATCTGCCGAAGAACTGCTTTCATCACAGGATAAAGATTTTATGACCGAATACTCATTGTACAATGAATTTTACAAACAGGGAGATTATGCCTCAGCACTCCCCCACTGGAGACACATTTTCAAGAAATACCCGAAATCAACATCCAACATTTACATTCATGGAGTTAAGTTTTTTGAATACCTGATTGAAAATGCAAAAACCGATGCAGAAAGAGATAAATATCTCGACGAATTTATAAAAGGATACGACCAAAGAATAAAATATTTTGGAGGAGAAGGTTTTGTGAATGGCCGTAAAGGAACTACCTGGCTGGAATATAAACTCAGTGAAAACAGAACAACACAGTTAGAAGGTGATGCTTTGAAAGAAGTAATGCAGAAAGGTTACGAATGGTTAAACTTTTCTGTTGATGCTGAAAAAGCAGAAACTGAATTGCCGGTGTTTTTACTGCTCATGCAAACAACACGTTCGCTTTTTAAATTAGATGCACTTCCAAAAGAAACCGTAGTAAAAAACTACGACAAATGTAACACGTACCTCAGTTCAATTATAGCTACAAGTAAAGACGAGGCTAAAGTAAAAGATGCAAAGGAAATTCAAACCTATATCGAAGGCCTGTTCAGTACTTCGGGAGCGGCAGACTGCGATGCGCTGGTAAACATTTTCTCACCGCAGTTTGAAGAAAGAAACAGTGATATTGAATTTATTAAATCAATGCTTCGTCGTTTAAGGCAGGCCAGATGTGATGACAGTCAACTGGTTGAAAAAGCAACTATGCGTTTGTATGAACTGGAGCCATCGGCCGAAGCTGCATTTAACATGGCAAGGGGCTTCTTAAAGAAAGACAATCTGGAAATGGCTAAAAAATTTTACGATCAGGCAATCAGCCAGGAAACAGATAAAAAATTACTTGCAAATTATTATTACGAACGCGGGCTTTTGCTTTATATCAAAGAAAGCGCCTATCAGGAAGCAAGAGAAATGGCCCGCAAGGCACTATCCAACGACCCGGATTTGTGCGATGCATACATGCTAATTGGTGATATTTATGTGGCATCAAGCCGTTCGTTCAGTGGCACCAATCTTGAAAAAGCTGCTATTTTCTGGGTAGCTGTAGATTATTACAACAAAGCCCGCAGGGGTAGTGACTGCGCTGCTGATGCTGCAAATAAAGCAGCCGATTTCAGAAAATACTTTCCAAACAAGGAAGATGCTTTTATGGAAGGTTTGCAGGACGGACAAACTTACAGAGTTGAAGGGTGGATAAATGAAACTACAACTGTCAGATTCTAATATCGGCAAATACATCAGAATATTTGGTATTGCAGCTCTTTTTACAGGGGCTGCAATACTTTTTTATAGCTGCGAAAATAACATTGAACAAATAAAAGCCTTTTATTCAACCGAGAACCTTCCCATTCTGGAAGCCACAAATTTTGAAACACTTTTTACTGATTCAGGAAAAATAAGCTATTCGCTTAAAGCGCCCAAATTAATGCGTTTTGAGGATGAAGGAAGAAATTATATTGAATTTCCGGAAGGGATGGAATTGATAAAATTCGATAATAACAAAAGAATTATTTCGAGTATTACAGCCGATTATGCCAAGCAATTTGTTGCCGAAGACAAATGGGAAGCCAAAAACAATGTGATTGCAACAAATGCACAAGGCGATACCTTAAAAACAGAGCATTTAATCTGGGAAGAGAAAAAAGAAATAATTTACACCGAAGAGTATGTAAAAATTATTCGCATCGATCAAATCATTACAGGAGTAGGATTTACTTCAGATGAAAAACTTCAAAACTGGAAAATAAAAAATCCAAAAGGGACAATTTATGTAAGTGTTAATACGGAAAACCAGCAAAATGATTTATCAGAACCAGCGCCTGAAAACAGTTCGAACACCCCGAAACCTGCCAATGGCCAACTGCAATTTTCAAATTAAACGAACCGATGGAACCTGCTAATTATTTTATTCTTATCATAATTACGTTAATATTGTCGGCTTTTTTTTCCGGAATGGAAATCGCATTTGTATCGGCAAATAAACTTCGTCTTGAACTCGACAAACAATCAGAACCACTCAGCTCAAAGCTACTCAGGGTTGTTACAGCCCATTCCGGAAAATACATAGCAACAATGCTGATAGGCAATAATGTTGCGCTTGTAATATACGGAATTGCCTTTGCCGGATTAATTGATCCCATTCTCGGAAACTATATTCATACCGAATCATTAATACTATTACTCACAACATTAATTTCAACTTTTATTATTCTCATTTTTGGCGAGTTTCTGCCAAAAACGCTTTTCCGCACCATCCCAAATACTTTGTTAAGCATTTTTCTAATTCCTTTATCATTTTTCTTTTTCCTGTTTTACCCGGTTACCCGTTTTACAGTAGGCATTACAAACGGTTTAATGAAATGGTTATTTAAAGCCGACATAAATCAAAACAATAACAATCTGGTTTTCAGCAGAATTGATTTAGATGAATTTATAAGCGAAAAAGACAATACCAGAGCTTATAAAAAGGAAAATATTGAAACAGAAGTCAAACTTTTTAAAAATGCCCTCGATTTCTCAAAAGTAAAACTGCGGGAAATAATGGTTCCCCGGACTGAAATTGAAATGATGGAGTTAAATTCATCAATCGACACACTTCGCCAGAGGTTTGTGGAAACAGGGTATTCCAGAATCATTTTTTACGATAAAAACATCGATAATATTGCCGGATACGTGCATTCGTCGGTAATTTTCAAGAATCCCGATTCAATAAAACCATATATAAATAACGTTTTGATAGTGCCTGAAACAATGCCGGCCAATAAATTGCTGAGTACTTTTATACGCGAGCACCGCAGTATAGCAATTGTTGTTGATGAGTTTGGCGGCACATCGGGACTGGTAACCAGCGAAGATATTCTGGAAGAAATTTTTGGCGAAATTGAAGATGAACATGATACGATAGATGTTATTGAGAAAAAAATAAGCGATAACGAGTTTGTTTTTTCAGGCCGGTCGGAAATTGATTTGATAAATGAAAAGTACAATATTAGTCTTCCTGAGTCAGAAGAATTTGAAACCCTTGCAGGTTTTATACTTTATCATCACGAAAGTATTCCGAAAATAAATTCACAGATAAAAATCGGTGCATTTCAGTTTAAAATACTAAAAGCTACCAATACTAAAATTGAATTGGTGAAGCTGACCATCAGCAAAGAATAAAAATTCGGGTTTAAAACCTCAGTAATTTATTCTATTTCAAATACTTAATTTAATAAATCATGTACCCTTAAAAAAAATTCCAATTTTCAGGTAGAATATTTAAAATTGTTATCTTCGTAGCTCGAAAATTTTAAGTAAAATCTGTTAAAAATTAACTGTTAATCAATGGCAACGTTACAAACGATTAGAACGAAAGCGGGATTATTAATAGCAATAGTTATCGGTATTTCATTGGCCGCATTTATCCTTGGCGACTTGTTGCAAAGCGGCTCGTCAATTTTTCAAAGAAATCAGTTGGAAATAGGCAAAATCAATGGAGAATCAATTCAATATCCTGAATTTCAAAAGCAAGTTGAAGAACTTGGCGAAATTTACAAACAAAACACCCAACAGTCACAACTCGACGAAAATAGCTGGGTACAGGTGAGAGAACAAACATGGCAAAATACAGTGCAAAAAATTGTGATGGGCGATGTTTACAAAAAACTGGGAATCGAAATTACATCCGACGAATTGTTTGACATGCTTCAGGGTGCAAATCTCCATCCAATCATTCAGCAATTATTTCGCAACCCGAACACAGGCCAGGTTGACCGCGGCGCAGTTGTTAACTTTCTGAAACAACTTGAAACCAATGTTGCACCCGAACAAAGAGCATACTGGTTGTACCTCGAAAATCAGATCGTCGAGGAAAGAACTCAGTCGAAATATGCAAATATGGTGGGCAAAGGTTTATTTGTTACCAGCGCCGAAGCAAAAGAGAGTTTGGCATCCGCTAATAAAACCATCAATTTCGATTATATTGCCTTAAATCAAAGCACAGTTGCCGACAGTTCGGTATCTGTTACTGACAAAGATTTAAAGGACTATTACAACGCTAACAAAAATACCTTTAAGCAGGAAAAAATCCGTGAAATTGAATATGTCACGTTTACAGTTAACCCTTCGGCAGCCGATTATAAAGATGCTGAAAACTGGATAACTGAAATTAAAAGTGATTTCGAAAATGCTGCCAGCAACGTTCAGTTTGTAAATTCAAATTCGGATGTAAATTACGACGGAACCTGGTATAAAAAAGAATCGTTGCCCGAAAATTTAGCAACCTGGATTTTTGACGAAGGCGCACCGATAAACTCAGTTTTTGGTCCTTATTTTGAAAATGAATCATACACACTGGCAAAACTCGATTCGCTTGCCATGATGCCCGACTCGGTAAAAGCCAGACATATTTTGCTGAAACCAAACACACAGGAAGAACTTATTGCCATGCAGCTTTTGGCCGACAGCTTAAAAACTGTAATCGAAAAAGGCGGTAACTTTGCGTCACTGGCCATGCAATATTCAACTGACCAGGGGTCGGCAATCAGCGGTGGAGATTTGGGATGGTTCGGAAGAGGACAAATGGTTCAACCTTTCGAAGAAGCCGCTTTCTCAAATGCCAAAAACGAAGTAAGAATCGTTCCGAGCCAGTTTGGAATTCACATTGTTCAAACCACCGATCGCGGTAAATTAACACAGCAGGCAAGGGTTGCTCTTTTGGTTCGGAATGTACAACCCAGTACACGTACATATCAGAATACTTATTCCGAGGCAAGCAAATTTGCAAGTACAAATACAACTGCCGAAAAATTTAATGCTGCAATTGCAGCGGAAAAACTAAACAAACGGGTTGCCTCGGTTCGCGAAAACGACCGTGATATTATTGGCCTTGAAAATGCAAGGGTTCTGATTCGCGCTGCTTATGAAGCAGACAAGGGCGATATTTTGGTAACCAGCCAGGAGTCACCCATTTTTGAATTGGGGAATAATTTTGTTATTGCAGTTTTAACAAAAGCAACCGACGAAGGTATCGCAACCTTTGAGGAAGCAAGAACAAGAGTAGAACTTGCGGTTACAAAACAAAAGAAGGCAGACTTTCTTTCGAAAAAAGCTGCTGCAGCCCTTGAGGGTAAAACTGATATGGAAGCCATTGCATCGCAACTGAATACTTCAGTAAGAAATGCCACCAACATTAATTTTAACAGCTTTTCAATACCCGGATTAGGAGCAGAACCCGCTGTTGTTGGTACCGTTGCTTCGCTTGATGCAGATAAAATATCAAAACCAATTACCGGGAACAATGGTGTATATATTGTAAAAGTAACTTCAGTAAGTCAGGGTCCCGGGCAGGGTTTTGAAACCGAACAGGCACGGTTGGCACAAAGTTTAAATTTCCGTGCTGCATCTCAGGCTTTTGAGGCACAGCGCAAAAAAGCTGAAATTGTTGACAAAAGATCAAAGTTCTATTAATAGGACACAACTCTATAAAAAAAGCCGGATATGTAAAAATCCGGCTTTTTTTATATACTATTTTACAAACCTGATGTCCCTGTCGTCAATCATATTTTGTAATTCCCTCAGCAATGCTTTTTCGTGCCGGTCAATATGGCCGTCCTCAGTTGCAACATGCAGAATTTTATCGTAATCCTCGCGGGTAATTTCATGGCTTTGAATTGCCTTTTCAATCATCTCCCTCAGTTTAAATGCACTTTCGCTTATCCTGTTTTCCATTTTTAATAATTTTTGTCCAAATATAATTCATACCTGGTTTTTACATACCAAATTGATAAATAAATAAACCGCAGCAGCAATTGCTGCACCCAAAACCGGGCCCGTCACCGGAATCCACGCATATTTCCAGTCGTTATCATCTTTATTTTTAAGTGGAAGCAACGTGTGAACAATGCGTGGGCCTAAATCGCGTGCCGGATTGATTGCATAACCCGTTGTGCCGCCTAAACTTAAACCGATTGAGAAAACCACAAGAGCAACTGGCAATGCACCCAGCGAACCCATTCCCACCTTATCACCGGCAAGACTTTCATATTCTAATTGTGGCAACGTTATCAACAAAACCGCCAGAATCAGCACAAAAGTTCCTACCACTTCTGAAAAGAAATTATTCCTGAAATCTCTGATTGCAGGAGCCGTGCAAAAACAGGCCTTTTTTGCCCTTGGGGTTTCAGTAATACTGAAGTGATTTTTAAAGAATATATAAACTAAAAAAGCGCCGGTCATTGCACCAAGAATCTGGAATAAAATAAAAGGCGCCACTTTCAGCCAACTGAATAGACCGCTAAAAGCCAGTCCCAGCGTTACTGCCGGGTTTAAATGTGCCCCGCTCATGTCGGCAGAAACCAAAACCGCAACATAAACGGCCATACTCCATCCAAAAGTTATCACTATCCAACCTCCGCCATGACTATGGGTTTTATCGAGGTTTACATTTGCAACAACACCATTTCCCAATAATATCAGGATCATTGTTCCTAAAAATTCTCCAAAATATTCAATCATAACCAATAGTTTTAATCTTTAAAGTAATAGTTTTTTGCCACCAGTTCAAAAGTATGTATTTGTTTAATTAACCATACTTTATCCTGATTTAGTTCCCTTGCCATTATCGTTGCCACTTCGGGTGCAATGCGGATACTTTCCCGTGCATCGAGAAACAGAGCGCGGGTGCGTCGGGCCAGAACATCTTCAACCGTGCGGGCCATTTCTTTTCTGCCTGCCCAGACAATTTGTGCCTTAAGAATATTCAACTTTTCACTGATACACCCTGACATGCCTTCTTCCTCTTCACTGATTGCCAGAATATCTTCCTTGTTTAAACCGTAAGGCGCCATCGGATCGGTGTACGGGTCAATATCCATACGAAAACCGTGTATCGGCAAATGTTTTGTAATGCATTCGCGTTCAGGTAATCCACCCAGCATAATGGCTTTTTCAATGGTATCTTCGGCCATTTTACGGTAGGTGGTCCATTTACCGCCAATAATGGTAATTAACCCTGAAACTGAAATGATGATTTTATGACCGCGCGAAATTTCCTTTGTTGCCTTGTTTTCATCTTCGGGTTTTGCCAGTGGCCGAAGTCCGGCAAAAACACTCAGCACATCTTTCCTTGAAGGTTGTTTTAGCAAATATTGCCCGGCAGTTTGAAGAACAAAATCAACTTCCGACTCCAATGCTACCGGTTCAAGCGAATGGTTTTCAATGAGTGTATCGGTTGTGCCAACAACCACATGGTTATGCCACGGAACTGCAAACATCACTCTGCCATCGGAAGTATGCGGAACCATAATTGCAAATTTATTGGGCAGAAAATCTTTTTCGAGTACCAAATGAATTCCCTGGCTGGGTGTGATCATATTCCGCTTTCCGGGTTCGTCCATTTGAATCACTTCATCGGCAAAAACACCGGTGGCATTGATTACCACTTTCGTCTTAATGTTAAATTCTTCTCCGGTTTCCTGATCAGCAGCAACAACTCCGGTAATTAATTCGCCATCCTTGATTAAACCTGTTACTTTACAGTAATTCAGCACAGTTCCGCCATAGTCAACACAAGTTTGAGCTAAACTAATGGCCATACGCGAATCGTCGAACTGACCGTCCTGGTAAATTACTCCTCCCCGTAATCCTTCCTTTTCAACCGTTGGAATAGCTTCTATGGTTTCCTCGAACGATAAATGTTTTGATGGCCCAAGACCCAACTTCCCGGCCATCATGTCATAAACTTTCAACCCGACTGTATAAAACGGGCCGCCCCAGAAATCGTAGGTTGGAATGATAAACGACTGGTTGGTAACCAGATGCGGTGCATTTTTAAACATCAGCCCACGTTCCTGTAACGCCTCGAATACCATTGACACATCGCCCTGCTGAAGATAGCGGACACCGCCGTGTACCAACTTTGTGCTCCGGCTCGACGTTCCTTTCGAAAAATCCACCTGCTCGAGCAACAATGTTTTATAACCGCGCGAAGCTGCGTCAACAGCACATCCCAAACCTGTTGAACCGCCACCGACAATAACAATATCCCACTCTTTATCCCTTTTTCTGATTTTTTTAAGAACTGCTTTTCTGTTCATGATTGATGTTTTTTTCTAATCCCCAGGTTAATCCCGCTACCAGGGCTGAGGCTAATTTTATTATTTGCAACCCCTTCCTGATTTCATATTCCTTATTATTTATTTTAGATTTCCTTTCTTTTTTGCACTTCGGACATCCGTCTCCCGACTTCTGACTACTCCTGGTACCAGTGCTTGCTCCGTTCCACCGCTCTTTTCCAGTCTTTAATAAGTGTTTTAATTTGAGTTGTTTCTGAAATCGGTTCAAAAATCTTATCAACCTGCCAGTGCTTTTTTAAGTCGTCCATATTTTTCCAGAAACCGATGGCAAGCCCTGCTAAATAGGCTGCTCCAAGCGCCGTGGTTTCGGTAACTTTTGGCCGAACAACTTTGGTTTGAATGGCATCCGCCTGAATTTGCATCAGCAGGTTATTTACCGATGCGCCGCCGTCAACGCGAAGTTCATTTACTTCAATCCCCGAATCTTCCACCATGGTTTCAATCACCTCCATCGAACTGAATGCAATTGCTTCGAGTGCTGCCCTTGCAACATGTGCTTTCCCGGTTTCCCTTCTTAATCCGATAATTGCCCCTGTTGCATACTGATCCCAATGCGGTGCCCCAAGCCCCACAAATCCCTGTACAAATGCCACTCCCCCGCTGGTTTCCACCTGTTTTGCCAGCGCTTCTATTTCAGATGAAGATTGAATTATTCCCATTTGATCGCGCAACCACTGAACAACGGCGCCACCAATAAAAATGCTGCCTTCGATGGCATAAGTAACTTCGTTGCCAATCTGCCAGCCAATTGTGGTTAAAAGTTTATGCTTTGATGCGATGGGTTTGCTGCCCGTGTTCATGACCACAAAACAGCCGGTTCCGTAAGTGTTCTTAACCATTCCCTCTTCAATGCACATTTGCCCGAAGAGCGCTGCCTGCTGATCGCCTGCAATGCCCGAAACGGGAATTTCGACACCAAAAATATCTTTCGAGGTTGCACCGTACATTTCGCTGCTGGGCTTCACTTCAGGAAGAATGGAATTGGGAATATCAAGAATCCTGAGCAATTCCTCATCCCATCGCAATGTGTGAATATTGTAAATCATCGTTCGGCTGGCATTGCTCACGTCGGTGATGTGCAATTTACCGCCTGTCAGTTTCCAGACTAGCCAGGTATCCACCGTACCGAAAGCAAGTTTTCCCGCGCTGGCCAGTTTGCGGGCTTCCGGCACATTATCGAGAATCCATTTTATTTTTGTTCCCGAAAAGTAGGCATCGATAACCAGACCTGTTTTTTCGGCCACTAATTTTTCGAGGCCTTTTGCCTTTAAATCATCACAAACTGCAGCAGTGCGTCGGTCCTGCCAAACAATTGCATTGTAAATGGGGTTTCCGGTTTCGCGGTTCCAGACGATGGTGGTTTCCCGCTGATTGGTAATCCCGATTCCGGCAATTTCGGCTGGAGCAATTCCGGCTTTTTCTATCACTTCCCTGGCCACTTTCAACTGGGTATGCCAGATGGTTTCGGGGTCGTGCTCAACCCATCCCGACTGAGGATAAATCTGTTTAAACTCCTGCTGCGCCGTGCAGACAATATCGCCTGAATGATTAAAGAGAATTGCCCGGTTACTGGTGGTTCCGGCATCGAGAGAAAGAATGTATTTTTTCATACGTTTTCGGTTTAAAATTGAAATCGGAATTTACGATAATTTTAAAAACATACAGCTATCTGAAATATGAATTGCGACAGTTGATTTTGGCTTTTCATTGCTTTCCGCTCATAAAATCAGGGAAGTATTAGTTGTTGTAAATAACTATATTTCAGCTTATTATTGCTAAATATTCCCTTAATATTCCCTAAATATTCCCTAAATATTCCCTAAATTATTTAAAATAACCCATTTGGGTTTAATTCTACTTCCAGTGTTTATAATTCGAGTTCCAGCCATCTCTTGTAAAATATTTTCAACCTTTTTCTTTTTCTGTTTGTCAGTCATTAAATCGGGTAATTTATCAATTAGTAGTTGGTTTATCTCCTCTCTCGTAGCAAATCCATGATTTATAATATGCTGAATTACAAATTCTTTATAAAATTCCTTATTCAATCCTTTATACCTTGTATAAGATACCTTTTGATTGGTAATTTCGGCCACTTCAGCCGAAATAAAATAGTTTGGCTTTCGCCCTTCAATCAGTGCTTTTTTCTTCAGCAATTTCACCGCATCATCGGTAATTGGTAATGACTTTTGAACTTTATCGAGTAAAATAACTTCGGTTAAACTTAATTTGTCTTTTTTCTCAATCAGCAGCTTTGAATAGTTTTCATCAATAGAATGACCATAAATCTGTAACACTACTTCAGTTGTGGTAGATTTTGTATAATCGGGCAATGGGAAAAAGCGTTGACTTTGGCTTTTGAACATTTTATGAATGCCGTAGCCCATGCTGTCAATCATGTTCAGGTTCACCATTGCATCGGCCAGCCATCGGTTGCGGTATGTTTTCGGGGTTTTGCTGCCCAGTGAATAGTCCTCTGCATTTCCTTCAAAAAAGTCACCTGCATTGGTAAATATGAGTTTGCCGGTGTGTTCGGTTAATATAATTCTTGCATTTGCCGAATAATCCTGATGGGCAATGCAATTGTTCAAAGCTTCGAGTATTACTTCGGGGTCGTATTTCAAAACTTCGGTGGCAATTAGCTGGTTGTTGGGGAAGAATTTGTATTTCAGGTTCCGAATCCTTTTTAATACATCGTTGATAGAAATAAACAGTGGGGCATGAAAATGTTCATACGCTTTTTCTTCCGTGTCCAGCTTCCATGTAATTTGAGCAACTGCCGGTGAGATAAAATGGGTAGCCTCCGGTTTTCCCAAAAGAATGAGGGCTGTATTGGTTATTTTTTCATCGATTGTAATTTTTGCTTTATCTAAGAAAAGGGGCGCTTCCCATTTGTCAATTTCGTTATAGAATGGCTTTCCAACCTGTTTCTCCTTAAACTTTTCTTTAGCATAACTGATTGCTTCCGGGTCCAAATCATTGATAGTGGCTTTTTCAGCAATTTTGGCCGACCAATCTTCCAGTGAGTTGTAAATTGCCTTAATGTGTTGGGGGAAATTCCGTAAATCGGTGAGGCTGCTGTTAAAACGGATATAAGGTATTTTCTTAAAATTGGTTGGTTCAGCCACGGCCGCGGGAATTTTAAACAATTCAACCCAATGACTGCCACTTTTAAATGGGAAATACTGAAATTTTACAGACGGATTTAACAACCGCCTCACCCAAAGTTCAAGCTCTTCGTTACCCTCTTTTCGGTTTTTAAATTTGAAGTTGGTTCCAATCACCGAATGAGTTTCGTCGTCAATACCGAAAATAAGATACCCAAAAGGTTTATTTTGCAAACAAGCTGCATTTGATATAGCGGAAATGTATTGGCCAAATTTATCGTTGCTCGTTACATTGCCCGATTTAAACTCCACCCATTCATTTTCTTTAGGTAAAGATCTTAATTCATCGGTTAATGCTATTAGTTCCAGGTCTGTCATATCAAACAAATTTCCATTAAATTGTTAACAAATTGGTTAAACAGATGCTTTTAAACTGGCAGCCTTTCATCAGGTTTTTTGCCACAAGATAGAAATTTTTGTTTTTAATTTATGGGATTTTATTCTTGATTATCATTGTTTATTGCGCATCCCTTTTGCAATTTCCCACTCGCGGGAGTAATTCATCAACCTGTTCAGATTTGGCCATTTATAAAATTAAATATGTGTATGAAACCGCGATAATTTAAATTCTACTGAAAATTGGGCTGATTACAGAAATAGCTTTAAATAAAACCAATCCTGAAATTTCTTCCTACTTTTGCTCTCGGAAATTACAGACATGAACATAAAAAAACAAAAAGTTGCAGTTATTGGCAGCGGAAGCTGGGCAACCGCGCTTGCAAAAATGCTGCTCGAAAACGTAAAGCATATCAATTGGTTTATGCGGAAACCCGAAACCACGGAGTTTTTTGAAAAACACGGACGAAACCCGCGCTATCTGCAAAATGTAGAGTTCGATACCAACCGGATTACTTTTTTCAGTGATATTGACGAAATTACCGCCGATTCGGATATATTGGTGCTGGCCGTCCCTTCGGCATACCTGCCCGCGATTTTTGGCACCCTGAAAACCAACATCAGCAAAAAGCACATCCTTTCGGGAATTAAAGGCATTGTTTCAGATGAAAACCTGCTGGTTGTGCAATACCTGAACAAGTATTTCAACGTGCCTTTTGAAAATCTGGGCGTAATTGCCGGACCTTGTCATGCCGAGGAAGTGGCACTCGAACGGCTTTCGTACCTTACCATAGCCTGCACCGACCCTGTAAAAGCCGAAAAGTTCGCAAGCCTCATCCGCTGCGAATACATTAAAACCGCGCTTTCCGACGATATCTGGGGAACCGAGTATTCATCAGTATTAAAAAATATTGTGGCCATTGCTTCGGGCATTTGCCACGGGTTGCGCTACGGCGACAATTTCCAGGCAGTGCTGATTTCGAATGCCATCCAGGAGATCAAACGGTTTGTGGATACCGTACATCCCATTAACCGCGACATAAATAGCTCGGCTTATCTTGGCGATTTGCTGGTTACCGCTTATTCGCAATTCAGCCGTAACCGCACTTTCGGTATGATGGTAGGAAAAGGCTACCCTGTAAAAGCCGCCAAACTCGAACTGAATATGGTTGCCGAAGGTTATTATTCCTCGCGTTCAATTTACGAAATCAATGAAAACTACCATGTTGACATGCCCATTGCCAATGCAGTTTATAAAATTTTATATGAAAGTGTATCGCCTAAAAAGGAAATTGCGATGCTGACAGAAAAACTGAGTTAATATAAAACGTATGGACAAAAAATTCTCGCTCAACAAGAATAAAATCAATATTTTGCTGCTCGAAGGAATTCATCAGTCGGCTGTAAATGCTTTTAATGAAGCCGGTTATACCAACATTGAATACCTGAAAACGGCACTGGACGGAGCCGAACTTGAGCAAAAAATCAAAGACGCCCATATTCTTGGCATCCGTTCCAGAACTCAAATTTCCGGTGACATACTTAAAAAAGCAAAAAAACTGTTTGCCATCGGTTGTTTTAGCATTGGCACCAATCAGGTTGATTTAAAAGCCGCCAAACTCAGTGGAATTCCCGTTTTTAACGCTCCATTCTCAAATACACGGTCGGTAGCTGAGCTTGTGATTGCCGAAATTATTATGCTGATGCGCGAAGTGCCTGCAAAAAATGCGGCAGCCCATCGGGGTGCGTGGCTGAAAGCAGCCCGTAATTCTTTTGAAGTGCGGGGCAAAAACCTGGGAATCGTGGGATATGGGCATATTGGAACACAGGTTTCAATCCTTGCCGAAGCGCTTGGGATGAACGTGTATTATTATGATGTTGAAAAGAAACTCAACCTGGGAAAAGCAGCAACCTGCCACTCGCTTGATGAACTTCTGCGGATTTCGGATGTGGTTACGCTGCATGTACCTGAAACCGAACTTACTTCGAATATGATTTCTGCGCCACAACTGGCATTAATGAAAAAAGGTGCGTTGCTGATAAATGCTTCGAGAGGTTTGGTGGTAGATTATATCGCAGTGGCCGATGCTTTAAAAACAGGAATGCTGGCAGGCGCTGCAGCCGATGTATTCCCAACCGAACCGGCATCGAACGATGAACAATTTGTTTCTGTTTTGCAGGAATTCGATAACGTGATACTCACCCCGCACATAGGTGGGAGTACTTCGGAAGCTCAGGAAAACATAGGGTTCGAGGTAACCGAAAAACTCATCCGCTACAGTGATAACGGTTCAACTATCGGGGCTGTTAACTTTCCGCAAATTTCGTTACATCAAAATAAAAACAAACAACGTTTCCTGCATATTCATAAAAACATGCCGGGTTTGCTAAAAGACATCAATTACGTTTTTACCGAAAAAGGAATCAATATTGCTTCCCAATTCCTGCAAACCGATGCCGAAATCGGGTACGTAATTATTGATACCGAAAGCCATTTAAGCGATGTTATTCTGCAGGAATTAAAAGATATACCGCACACCATCAGGGCGAGGATGTTGTATTAAAACACTTCTATCTCATTTCCTTATAAGCATTTATCAAACCGTTGGTGGAAGCATCGTGACCAGTTACCGGTTTGTCGTTCAACAGTTCAGGTAAAATAGCGTTTGCAAGTTGCTTTCCTAATTCCACTCCCCATTGGTCGAAACTGTAAATGTTCCAGATAATTCCCTGCACAAATATCTTGTGTTCGTACATTGCAATTAACGAACCCAGTGTGCGTGATGTTAATTTTTTAACAAGTATTGAGTTGGTAGGAATATTTCCCAAAAACACTTTAAATGGCAATAATTCAGCAATTTCAGCCTCCGTTTTTCCGGCAGCCACAAGTTCTGCTCTAACCTGTTCTTCGGTTTTGCCAACCATCATGGCTTCAGTTTGGGCAAAAAAGTTAGCCAGCAGTTTCGGATGGTGGTCGCTCAACTGATTATGACTGACGGCCGGAGCAATAAAATCGCATGGAATCAGTTTTGTTCCCTGGTGAATGAGTTGGTAAAAAGCGTGTTGTCCGTTGGTCCCGGGTTCGCCCCAGATTACCGGGCCGGTTTGGTAATCCACCTGTTCGCCGTTGCGATCGACATATTTTCCGTTGCTTTCCATGTTTCCCTGCTGGAAATAGGCTGCAAAACGATGCAAATACTGGTCGTATGGCAAAATAGCTTCGGTTTCGGCCTGATAAAAATTGTTGTACCAGATTCCAATTAAGGCAAGTATCACGGGAATATTTTTATCGAAATCCGTGTTGCGGAAATGGTTGTCCATGTCGTGCGCTCCTTCAAGCAACTCAATGTAATTTTCGTACCCGATTCCCAAAACAATTGAAAGTCCGATGGCCGACCACAACGAATAGCGGCCTCCCACCCAATCCCAGAATCGGAACATGTTTTTTGTGTCGATGCCAAAAGCAGAAACAGCTTTTGCATTGGTTGATACTGCCACAAAATGATATTTCACAAAAGCTTCATCACCGGCAGTTTTCAGAAACCAGTCGCGGGCTGAAATGGCGTTGGTCATGGTTTCCTGTGTAGTGAAAGTTTTGGAAGCTACAATAAAGAGTGTGGTTTCAGGATTCACTTTTTTCAGGGTTTCGGCAATGTGGGTTCCGTCAACATTCGATACAAAATGCAAATAGAGGTGGTTTTTGTATGGCCTCAGCGCTTCCGTAACCATCAAAGGTCCCAGGTCGGAGCCGCCAATACCAATATTTACAATGTCGGTGATGGGTTTGCCTGAGTAACCTTTCCATTCTCCCGAAATCACTTTTTCTGAAAACACTTTCATCTGATCAAGTACAGCATTTACTTCGGGCATCACATCTTCGCCATCTACAATAATTGGTGTATTGCTTCGGTTGCGCAAAGCAATATGCAATACCGAACGGTCTTCCGTTACATTGATTTTTTGTCCGGTGAACATGCTTTCAATAGCGCTTTGTAAGCCACATTCGCTGGCAAGTTCAATCAATGCATCGCGAACTTCATCATCAACCAGGTTCTTCGAAAAATCAACCAATATATCTTCGAATTTCAGCGAATATTTTTGAAACCGGTTGGTATCATTCGCAAAAAGTTCTTTCATGTGTTTTCCTTCAAACTCAAAATGGTATTCTTCCAGCCTGTTCCAGGCGTTGGTATTCATTGGATTAATTTTTGGCAGCATATTTTTATGTTTTTAGTTAATTGCTTTTGCAGCTTTTAGTCATAGCATCACCTGATGTAACTAAATTACTCATAGCATCACTTGGAGTGATACTATGAGTAATGACAAAGATAATGGAATATAAAAACAGGAAACTTAAACTTGGGAAACCTTAATTGTGAATTAAGATTAATTCACTTTCTATTTATTACTTTAGCCGCCGCAAATTTGAAACTGAATGAAATCGGATGTTTTTAAAGGTTACTTTTTCACGGTAATTGCCACGCTGTCTTTTTCGAATGTTTACATTTTCAGCAAAGTAGCGCTGAATGAATTGCCACTTGCACAATTCGGAATGATTTGGTACGCAATTGTTACCTTGTTGTGCCTTATTTTTGCCGCATCGAACAAAAAACTTAAACAACTAACTTACCTGACCCGCAAACAGATTTCAATCCTGCTTACTTTGGGAGTTCTCGAAATAGTAACCACAACCCTGTTTTTTGTGTCCATTCACATTATTCCCGACCCTTCGGTAACTTCATTTCTGGGAAATATGTTTCCGGTAATGGTGATGCTGGGTGGTATTTTCATATTGCACGAGCGCTTTGGCCCGGTTGAAATTTTCGGTGGTTTCATTGCGCTGGCCGGGGCATTTGTTATCAGCTACAGTGGCGGCACAACGCTCGACACAATTTTTATCAAAGGCACGGGGATAGTTTTTTTTAACGCTCTTTTTGCTTCAACGGCAACACTCGTTGTAAAAGTGCACGTAAAAAAATTAAGTCCCGAACTGCTCAACCTCAATCGCGGATTCTGGCTTTTGCTATTTTCTGTGGTCATGTTTTTCGTGATGGACGAATCGGCTGTAATTTCTGTGCGGGCATTCAAAAATACCATCGCAGGGGCAATTCTCGAATTTACCGCAATTCTGACCGTTTATTATTCATATAAATATATTGAAGCTTCGCGTTCGTCAATCATTCAAAGCCTGAAAGGAATTTTTGTTTTGATTGGGGCATTTTTCGTGTTTAAAACTTTACCGCTACCCCACCAGCTTTGGGGTGGATTGATTACTGTAATTGGAGTTCTGATTATGGCGCTGGCACAGGCTGGTTATATTAACATCAAAAAAGAATAATTAACAACAATTTTGAAATATTTTCCGGAACTTTCCGTTCGGAAATAAAGGCATAATTTTTGTTAAATAGAGCCTTGTTTTATCAACCTATTAAAAAAACCATGAACAAAAAACTTTGGCTAATTATTGCAACAGTAATAACTGTTATCCTGTTGGCATTTATTGTTTTTTCGCGACCGAAAAATGACACTGCCAACATCACTGCCACCGTTAAACGCGGTCCTTTCGAGATATTGGTTTATTCCACGGGGCAACTGGAATCGGAAAACTCCGACAATATCATGATTCCCGCAAAAATGAACGACCGGCAAACCCGCATTTCATCGTTAACCATTACGGATATAGTTGACGAGGGAACTTATGTCGATTCCGGTGAATATGTTGCCACCCTTGATCACCAGGCGGTTCAGGAACAACTGAAAGCAGCGATCGACGATATGGAACGTACGCTTTCGGAGTATGAAGACAGTAAAATTGACTCGAATTTAACCCTGAGCAACCAGCGCGATTTGATTGTAAATGCAAAACTCGACCTCGAAGAAAAGGAGATTGCCGTTCAGGAATCGGCATACGAAGCGCCCTCGATACAACGAAAAGTAGAGATGGATCTGGATAAGGCCAAACGCAGGCTCGAACAGGTAAAAACTGCTTACGAATTAATTACGCAACAGGAAACCAACAAGGTAGCCCGCCGGTTTATCAGTTACAAACAGGTGCGTGAAAGAGTTGATGCGCTGAACGAATTAATGAACTCGCTCATTATTTATTCGCCGCGGGCAGGAATTATTTCGTATTACCAATATCCTTTTGGTGGAACTGTAAAAACCGGTTCGCGGGTTTCGCAGTGGAACCCCTTTATTGCCACTTTTCCGAATATGAACAACCTGATAACCAAAACCTTTATCAACGAAATTGATATTGCACTTATTCAGCCGGGGCAGAAAGTAAAAATAGGAATTGATGCATTTCCCGATAAGACACTCCCCGGCGAAGTGGTTTCAGTGGCCAATATGGGCCAGTTGATGCCCAACAGCGATGCCAAGGTTTTCGAGATAAAAATTAAGGTAAATGGCACCGACCCCGAACTAAAACCCGCAATGACAACCAGTAATACCATTCAAACCAATGCTTTTCAGGATACTCTTTTTATCCCAATCGAATCGGTTTTCAGTAACGACAGCCTTTCGTTTGTTTATTTGGCCGATGGCAGGAAAACCAAACAAATTATTGAAACCGGCGAGCAAAATGAAAA
>Ga0351900_1086_pt1 | contig 27369 bp, 20 predicted proteins | sample BONcelHT113001D3_FD_205827 | JGI IMG/M metagenome (GOLD analysis project Ga0351900, IMG submission 205827) | Enriched cells from coal bed in the Powder River Basin, Montana, United States - BONCAT cells T11 rep1 HSBNCT.T11.300.1.D3 ...
GCCCTGTTGCAGTAGCTCCGGCTATGGATGTAGATATGTTCATGCACGATGTTACCCAAAGCAATATCGCATTATTGCAGAAAAGGGGTGTTTATGTAATTGAACCAGCATCAGGAGAACTGGCAAGCGGTCTTGATGGTAAAGGGCGTATGGAAGAGCCGGAGGTAATTGCAGAATATGTTAAAGGGTTACTATCAGGCAAGAGAGGTGAAAGGAGTTTTTCGGGAACAAATGTACTTATTACTGCAGGCCCTACTGTGGAAAAGCTTGACCCGGTTAGATATCTTTCAAACTACTCTTCGGGAAAAATGGGGTACTCTATTGCTGAGGAATTTGCTGTACGTGGCGCATCTGTCACATTAATAAGCGGCCCCGTTAATATTAAAACTGTCAACCCTTCCATTAAGGTTATTGGAGTTACGACAGCCGCTCAAATGTATGAAAAGACAGTTGAAGAGTACAATAAAGGCACCCAGATAGCTGTTCTTGCAGCAGCTGTTGCAGATTTTACACCTCATAAAGGGTCAGGCACAAAGATTAAGATGGGTGGAGGGAATCTTGTTCTTGAACTTGTACCCACAAAAGATATCGCAGCCTCTTTAGGGGAGATCAAAAACAAAAATACAATGCATATTGGTTTTGCACTGGAGACGGACCACGAAGATGAGAACGCCAGGACGAAACTTAAAAACAAAAATTTTGATGCAATTGTATTGAATTCACTTAATGATCCGGGAGCCGGATTTGCAGTAGACACAAACAAAATCACCATAATAGGTTCAGACGGCAGCAGCCTGGCCTTTCCACTTAAACACAAAAGAGAGGCTGCCTCTGATATTGTAGACTATGTCGAAAAGCTCTTTTTATGCTAAGATCTTTGGCGATATCTAATTATGCACTTATAGACACCCTTGAGATAACTTTTCCTGAGGGTCTTATTATCATTACGGGAGAGACAGGAGCAGGAAAATCAATTTTGCTCGGAGCAATGTCACTTCTTCTGGGAAGCAGGGCAGATAGAGAAATTTTAAAAGATGTCTCCAAAAATTGTGTTGTGGAGGCAACATTTACAATTGAACCCGATTCTTCTACAATTGAGTTGTTCAACGAGTTTTCAATAGAACCTTCAAATGAGATAATCTTAAGAAGAGTTGTTACTCCAAATGGGAAAACACGCTCATTTATAAATGACCAACCCGTAGGAGTTCAATTTCTTAAAGAACTGTCCGACAAAATTATAGACATTCACGCTCAACACGAACACCTTCTTATTGGGGACAGCCGATTCCAATTATCAGTCCTGGACTCATTTGCCAAAAGCAAAAATGAACTCGACAGATATCAGTCATCTTATAATTTGCTTAAGGATCTTGAAACCGAGAGAGAGCTTCTTAGCGAGAAAATCACAAAAGAAGAGCTGGAACTTGAATATAATAGGTTTCAGTTTAACCAGCTTGAGGATGCAAAACTTCTCCCGGGTGAACTCGAAGAGTTAGAGGCCGAATTTAATATTCTTAATAACGCTGAAGATATAAAGAGCAATCTTCAACTGGCAATAAGCTGTTTGAATCCGAATGACATTTCTGTTGTGCAGGGTCTGCGTGAGATTCATACAGTTCTGGATAAAATTTCACGTAATTTACCTACCGCTTGGGAGCTTGCCCAAAGAGCAGAAGAGTGCAGAATTGAGCTTAAAGACATTGAATCTGAACTGCTGTTAATATCCGAGAAAATTACCGTTTCGCCACTTAGAGCACAACAATTGGATGAGAGAATATCTCTGTTGTATGAACTTCAGAGAAGATATAAAGCAGACACTATTGAAAGATTAATCCAAATTAAAGAGGAGCTTGCTCAAAACCTCCTGAATACTCACAATGACAGGGAGAAGCTTGAAAAATTAAATACCAAAATCATAGAAATTCAGGGAGAGAGGGAGAGGTGTGCCAAAGTTCTTACCAACACAAGATCTGACTCATCTGTTGGATTTTCATCTGAACTCAGGGATAAAATTCGTGAACTTGAAATGCCACATGCTGAGTTCAATGTAATAATAACAGAGAGCCCTAACTACCATTTTTATGGTAAAGATGAAGTTATTTTCACATTCTCTGCCAACAAAAACATACCTCCAAGAGAGTTGTCAAAGGTGGCATCGGGAGGAGAACTTTCAAGAATAATGCTATGTTTGAAAGCGGTTATGGCCCGTGAGAGCGGAATGCCAACTCTTATTTTTGATGAAATTGACAGTGGTGTTTCCGGAAGCATAGCAGACAAAATGGGGGTACTGATTGACGAACTGAGTAAAAATATGCAGGTTTTTGCAATAACCCATTTGCCGCAAATTGCTTCAAAAGGCGGTTGTCATCTCCTGGTTTACAAAGAGGCCGATATTACAGGTAAAGCAGCTACAAAAATAAAAGAGATTAAGGAAGATCAGAGAGTGATGGAGATTGCCCGGATGCTAAGTGGAGCTGACCTTACAGATGCAGCTGTTGCCAACGCAAAAGTATTTCTTAAAACTTAACATATAATTTAACACATCAACTATATATGAGACTTATAATCCAAAACTCTTACGAACAGGTATCTCAGTGGGCAGCAGCGCATATTGTTAAGAGAATTAAAGAATTTGAACCTACACCGGACAAACCCTTTGTTCTCGGTCTGCCAACAGGTTCAACTCCTTATGGGACGTACAAGGAGCTCATTCGCTATTGCAGAGAGGGTGTGGTTTCCTTCAGCAATGTCGTGACCTTTAACATGGATGAGTACATAGGCATCCCAAAAGAGCACCCTCAATCCTACTTCTCTTTTATGTGGGAGAATTTTTTCCAGCATGTGGATATTAAACGTGAAAATGCAAATATTCTTGACGGAAATGCACATGATCTGGAGATGGAATGTGAGAACTACGAAAAAAAAATGAAATCTTTCGGAGGTGTAAATCTCTTTATGGGTGGTATCGGCCCTGACGGACACATTGCATTTAATGAGCCTGGGTCGTCATTGTCTTCAAGAACCAGGTTGAAAAATCTTACTACTGACACAATAATTGCCAACTCAAGATTCTTCAATAACGACATATCTCAGGTTCCAAAAACAGCACTTACAGTTGGAATAGGAACAATAATGGATGCAGATGAGGTAATGATTCTGGTTAACGGACATCATAAAGCAAGAGCCTTGTTCCACGGCGTTGAGGGAGCAGTAAACCATATGTGGACCATCAGCGTACTACAGATGCACCGTAAAGGCATTATCATATGTGACGATGCTTCGACGGTTGAGCTCAAGGTTGGCACTGTAAACTATTTCAAGGATATTGAACGTGAAAACCTTGATCCCAGAAGTCTTCTGATGTTCTAAACTAAGCTTGCCCCAGAAACAGGGCTGCTTTTGAAAATACATTTTCGAACCAAAAATTTTTCTCCACGAGGTTTACCTTTTGACTGTCAGCCGGGAAAGGTACCTCGTGTGAGTATTTAAAGGGAAAGTCCAACTCAGTAAGAATGCTCTTGTACACTCCTCCCAAAGCTCTTTTAATCCCTTCCGTAGGTATTACTGTGTCCTTTTTAAGAGATATGATTCTTATTCTCTCTTTGTTCTTTTTATAAAACCCTACCCTCTTCTCTCTATTCAGTTCGTAACCTATATGTGTAATAAAGGCATCTTCAATATTGTCTCCTACTCTTCTGTTTTCACCGTTTTCCTTAACAAAAACTTCACGGTAGTAGCTATTGAGCATTTTGAATGATCTTCTGTCCATTATCAGTTTTGAGCTGCCATTCATCTCAGAAAAGAGTGCCCCTCCGCAAAACATAAATAGCCTACTCTCTTTAAAAATCCCAGCAGGGTCAGACATAAAAAGCACCTGAGACAACAACGCTCCTATTGAATATGCAAAGACATCCATCCTGCAATTTTTGTCAAATAACGGATGACCTCCTTCACGGATTTCATTTCCCAACTGAGATACATTAAAAACAGTCTCTCTTCCTGCCAGATAGAATCTGAAAGGATCGGCTGCTATCCTTGTGCTCAAAGCATAATTAAAGAAAGAGAGATCCTGAGAATCTCCTCCATTAGATATATGTTCGTTTACCAATTTCTGCATCTCTCTGGGGTTACTCCAACTGGCAGGAGAACGGTTTATATGAAGCGAGATGGGAAATAAAATTACCGGCTTACCCGTTTTATCTGACAAATAATTAGCCCATGGGCGGTATTTGTCCCAACTGCGTTCGTTAAGGCCGTGAAAAAGTAAAATAGCCGAACTGAACCTTTTGTCCGGCACATCATCTCCGATATTTGAAGGCACGACTACATAATATTTAAAATTTTGATTTTCTATAATCTGATTGTCATTTTCAGGAAAGTGCTCGGGAACGGCAACACTCTTTCTGGCCCCGCTAATCTGATCGTAGCCCAGTCTTTCGCTGAATTCCAAAGTAAATTCTCTCATTTTTTCTATTTAATTTTTCACAAATAAAGAGATGAGAACCGGTCGTGTCAAAAAAAAGGTTTGTAGGCATATGTTTTGGGATAAAATCATGGAATAAGGGATAAAAAAGTGATATGAGTGGTGAAATTATTTCTAAATTTGTTTGTTATGCAAATACCTGAATATATAAATAAAAAGAAAAACATTGTGCGGCTTGTTGGGTTTACAGCTCTTTTTGCCCTTGTTTTCATAAATATTTACAAACCTTTCAGCTCTTCTGGGTGGTATAAAGTTTCGGAGTTTATGTTTTTTGTTTACTCCTCAATAATTATTCTAACAGGAGTTCTTGTGGTTGTTATAAGTCGCCTCATAATGTATTTCTATAGCAAAAGGCACAAGATATCTTACTGGAAATATGGAATCTGGGTCTTTATTGAAATATTTTTAATGTCATGCTTTTATACCTTCTACACACTTCTTCTGAATACTGACAGAGATATTATGGAGATTTTTGAAGGGTCTATCAAGAATACCACGCTCGTTCTACTGCTCCCCTATATTGTTCTGTGGTTCTATTTCGGGTGGAGGGACAGTGTAGAAAAGCTGGCTGTTATTGAAAATCCTGATGAGATGACTTTTTTGCTTCCCGGGAGTATTGCTTTTACTGACGAAAAGGGAGTTCTAAGACTATCTCTCTCCGGGTCAGATCTTCTGTATATTGAATCTTCTGATAATTATGTTTTAATTCATTATACAGTTAATGAAAAGATTAAAAGATATCTTTTAAGAAACACATTAAAAAATCTGGAAAAAGAGCTCGAAAACACCATGGTTACAAGGTGTCACCGCTCTTTTCTGGTTAATCTGGAAAGGGCAAAGGTTATAAGAAGGGATAGAGATGGACTATATATTGAACTGGACGCTCCCGGATCAGAAGATATCGCTGTCTCAAAGAGCTATCAAAGAAAAGTGAGCGAGAAATTTCTCGCCCACTCATTTAAAGATCAAAAATAAACTCTACTTAAGATTCTCTGTGATTTTTGGATCCATAGGCTTAACTTTTGATGGGTAGAAACCTACAAGGCGTCCTTTTTCATCTATCAGATATTTTCCGAAATTCCACGAAGGTTCAGTGGTATTCCATCCGTTTTTTGCTTTTTCTGACAGCCATTTGTATACGCTGTTTTTATCAGCACCCTTTACAGAGGATTTTTCCATCATCATAAATGAGACTCCGTAATTCATTTCGCAGAACTCCTTTATCTGTTCGTTTGTACCCGGATCTTGTGCTCCAAAATCATTTGAAGGAAAGCCCAAAATAACAAGTTTTCCCTTGTACTCCTGGCTCATTTGTTCTAGCTCTTCAAATTGCGGGGTATAACCGCATTTTGATGCAGTGTTTACAATTAACACTTTTTTGCCTTTTAGATTATCGAATTTAAATGTTTCGCCTGTTATTGTCTTGAAAGACATAGCATAAAAATCAGAGGGAGGTGTAACCGGGTTCTGAGATATCGCCTCAGTTGCGAAAAGGGCAGCTACTGCCGAAAATATTGTTTTAACTATATTCATTTTTGTGTGAGTTAATTTCTGCTAATATAAACAACTTAATGTTAAAAAAGTTTCTTAATATCCTATTCTTATTAATCCTTGCTGTTCTCCATCTTCATCTCTCTTTTGAGATTTTGCCTGTTGCATCCTGTTTAAGTTAAATGTTAGTCCAATCCAGAGAACTCTGCTTTGATTCTTACTATTGTTTTTTAATCTGTAAATTGAGTTGTCTGAACTTATGTCCCATCTTCTCGTATTTAGCGCATCTGAAAGAGTAAGTGAGGCACTCAATTTGTCCTTTATAAGTAATCTCTTTATTGCTATGTCCAAAAAGTGTACCGCTTTTGTTTTAAATTGAGGGTAGGTTGCCGGAGAGGTATAAAAATATTGCAGACTTATGTCACTCTTTTTATCAGGAGTGATATTCACAGCAGCATTCCCCGACCACATTACGCTGTTGCTTGCAAGATCAAATCCGTTAAAAGAGCCTGTTGTAATGCCGTAATACAAATTCCCTCCTGAGTTGAAAGAGAGAGCAGGTGAAACTTTATGTCTCAGATTGATATCAATTCCTGTTTTCTCACTACGCTTACCATTTACATAGGTTAACATTAATGCATCATCGCCATAAAGCGAGGATACCTGCGTAATAAAATCAGAGATTGTACTATAAAAAAGAGAAGCGTTTAAGGATGTTCCGTTTTTGGAATAGCTGTACATGAGTTCAACTTTGGTTATCTGTTCCGGTTTTATGTATCTGTTTCCTGTTTCATAAACACTTTTGTCCAGCATGTTTACATAGGGATTAATCTGAGGATAAGTTGGTCTGGTAATTCTTCTTGATAGACTGAACGAGAGTGATGACTGCGAATTGAAATCTTTTTTAATCAAAAGAAAAGGAGCCAGAAAGATGTTATTGGTATGAATTGCTTCATTCTCCTTTACAATAATTAAATCTGATACTCCATATTCAGTTCTTAAACCAAGTTTATAACTTAAGTCTTGCTTAAGCTTTCCTGAAAGGTTAAAGTATGCCGAACCAATATCTTCACCATGTGTAAGGTCAGTACTAAAGAAATCATTAAAAACCCAATCATCTGTAAATGAGCCATATTGATACGTATCAAATTTAAAAGTATTTCCTCTGTGGAAATATCTGACACCTGCCTCTATAAGCGTTTTATTGGGTGTTTTAAGTGTGTAGTCTGTCTGAAAAGAGTAGTTGGTTGGATGACCTCCACCAAGAGATTTTAAAACGAATACATCATCTTCGAAATACCTTGCCGGTCTCTGCCCTTTTGTTCTTGAAAAGGAACCTCGGAATGTAATATCGCTAACATCTTTTTTAAGGATTTTCCTGTAATCGGCAACTGCCTCTCCCATATCTCTAAGATGGTGGAATTCGTTTTCACGGTTAACAAAAGTGGTGTTTACCAAAGTTGTACTCAAATTAATAATCTGTTGATTATTATTTATTTCAGGATTCACGAATTTAAAATTTAATGTGAGTTGATCGCCGTTACTGAATTTTTTAATTGCATTTAATATTAATGAATTTGTTTTTTGTTTCTGAACCGACTCAATCTTTTGTTCTATTAAATTTGAGGTAGAATAGAAAAATCTGTCAAGTTCACTGCTGACTTTTTCTATATGATATTTTCCGGAATAGCCAAATCCAAAATTCCATCCTAACGTATTAAACATGATGTTTGCATCACCATTTATCCTGTCGGTAAACCCATAGTTTAGAGATGAAGCAAGCGAAAAGCCATCCCTGTTCTCTTTTTTGGTAATAATATTAATTATTCCCCCAGTCCCTTCGGAGTCGTATTTTGCATCCGGATTGGTTATTATCTCTATGCTCTGTGCGAGAGAAGCCGGCACACCGGCCAGTGAGCCCAATGTTGATGGAATTCCATCAATAAGAATAAGTATATTTGAATTTCCCCTTATTGAGATAGAATTATTGTTGTCAATCTGCACCATAGAGGCAGATCTTAACAGATCGGTTATTGAACCTCTTGATGCGGCAATTGATGCAGATGGGTTAATTTTTGTTCTCTCAATATCGGTCTGTTTTTCGTTATAGGATGCAGTAACAGATGCCTCGTTTAGCAGATTTACTGAAGCATTAATCATAATTGGTTCAGTAAGTTTGTTTTCTCCCTCTTTAAGAGTTATGTCCAAAATTTTGGTTTGGTAGCCAATAAAACTGATTTCTAGTTTGTAGCTGGCAACTTTACTCGCCTTTAACCTGAAGACTCCAAGACTGTCTGTGAGTGCTCCGGCAACTATTTTATTTTCTGAATTTTTTAAAACAACCGAGGCAAATTCAACGTTTTTTTCTCCCTCCTTCACTTTTCCTGTGAGGGATATGTTGTTTTGAGATGAGTTTTGGGAATAGATATTATGGGGAAAAAGCGTCAATAGTATGACCGATATAAGAGAGATCGATTTGTTGAACATAATTTTAGAATGGAGTTATTTATAGAATTATTGGACAGCAAATAGATCTTATTCCTACTATTCGTTATCACTTTTCAATGAGCTTAACAATCTCGGCTACGTTATCAGGATTTTTAAAATCAACCGGATTAGTCTTTGTATAGGCCTTGAATTCAGATGATTTTTCTTTGTACAAATTTCCAAGCTGCTTAATATTGATGAATTTATTCATTTTACCCTCCCTCTTTAGCCAGTAGTTAATATACGGTCTGGTTTTATATCCCTCAGGCAGGGTAAGTTCATATAATACCCCGCCGGCATAAAGCGAAGAGTATGTTTTTGTTGCAGCTGTTTGGGAGGTAGTACCATAGGCTGAAGGGGTTCCGGGCATTACCAGAGTGCAACGGTATTCGGCAAAAAGCTCATCTTTGCCTGAATAGAGTAACTCAACAAACTTGTTATTCTGAACAACAAATTTTCTTTCCCCAATTTTAACGGTGTCAATATCTTTAACAATTTCAGGGCCTAAAGCTAAAATTTTACCTTGCTGATTAAAAAGCATCTCTTCACTTAGTAGATTATAATTCAAAACAGCAAAGTTGATTGAGCGATCTTTCATTATAACTGCTCCAGGAGTAAATTCTGACAGAAGGTAGTGTGTTATTTCTATTGATCTGTTTTGGGAGTTAAGTGAAACAGCCGAAATGCTGAGAATCACCATAAGAAAAATGTATTTCATAGCACATTTGATTAAAAGTCTGTGTAAAGTTATCACAAACTAAATATTTTGCAAGGATATATTAACTCTTTTGATATATTTGCATTCTTTTTTAATAAACATCTGGCGTTCAGAAGTTACAGCGGCATAATAATTGCTGGGAAGCACATAATTATACATCTGCACCATTTTGTTGAATATTTCAGACCTAACCAACACTAAAAATGAAAAAGTTAATATTGCCAATCTTATTGCTGATTATGACAGCAGTGAATCTTCATGCGCAAAAAGCAGAAAATGTAAAGATAACAATCACCGGCGTAGTTGTGGATGCTGCTACCGGTAAGACAGTTGAGTACCCAACAGTTGCTATCTTCACTGATTCTTTAAAACTAATTACTGCAGCAGCAGGAGGTGTGGATGGAAAGTTCTCTCTTGAGGCTCCATCAGCAGGAAAATATATTTTCTCAGCTGCTATGACAGGATATACAAATTTTAAAAAAGAGCTGGTTCTTGATAATAGCCAGCGTAGGGTTGATTTAGGCAAAATTGAAATAGCAGAGGGCTTGGAATTAAAAGAGGTGACCGTATCGGGTATTAGGCCTCTTATCAAAAATGAACCTGACAAGCTTACCTACAATATTGATGCAGATCCGATGGCTTCATCCAGCGTGATTGCAGATATTCTCAGAAAGGTCCCTATGATAAGTGTAGATGGAGAGGGGACCGTAAGGCTTAACGGAGAGACAAATTTCAAGGTTCTGGTGAACGGCAGATCATCGGGAATGTTGGTAAAGAACTTTAAGGATGCTATTAAGGCAATGCCTGCAAATACAATAAAGTCTATTGAGGTAATTACAAATCCTCCGGCAAAATATGATGCCGAGGGTGTTGGTGGGGTAATCAATATTATAACTAACCGCAAAACCACTCAGGGTTACAATGGAAATCTGAATGTCGGAGCAAATACACTGGGGGGTTATAATGCAGGTGGATATATTTCTGCTCAGGTTGGAAAATTTGCAATCAGTACAAATATTTATCATGGAAACGAAGTTTCAAAAAAGGGCAGGAATACTTCAGAGTCTGAAAATTTCCTAAGTACAGATTATCACTACTCTGAATCATTCGGGAGCTCCGATTCATACACAAAATTCACTTTCGGAAATATTGAAGCGAGTTATGAAATTGACAGCCTCAACCTTATCACACTATCGGGTGGCGGGTATCTTGGGGCCTCAACAAGTGAAGGTCTTTCAACTTTTACAACAATGAACATAAACAGGCAGATAACCAGGAAGTATAATAACATCTTCAATTCCAAAAACGGGTTTGGATCACTCTCAGGAAGTCTCTCTTATCAGAAAACCTACAAAAAACCTGATCAAAACCTAACCTTTAGCTACAGTGTGGACGCAAGTCCAATGAATACAGATATTACAAGTGAAATTGACCCTGAAGTCAATTATGTAGGCTACAAGCAGCACTCAATTAACGATGCAAAGGGGATGGAACATACAATTCAGGTTGACTATTACGATCCTCTTACAAAAAAGCATATGATAGAGGTTGGTGGAAAATACATTCTTAGACAAAATACATCTGACTCAAAGGTTGAAAGATATGTAGAAAACGTTTGGACTGATGATCCTGCAAGAGTAAACGACCTTGACTATGATCAGCACATTGCAAGCATGTATGGTGGATATGCTTATAAATACAAAACGGTGACTGCAAAAGCTGGTTTCAGGGGCGAATACACATTTAATGACGGCTTATCAAAAAGCTATGAGGGTGATATTCCTTTTACAAATAAACAATTTGATGTTGTTCCGTATGTGAACTTAAACATGATGCTCAAGAAGGGTAATATGTTGTCATTTGCCTTCACCCAACGTTTGAACCGTCCAGGCATTTGGTACCTCAATCCATATGTTAACGATTCTGATCCTATGAACATTAGGTATGGTAATCCTGAGCTGGAAACCGTTAGGAGAAACTCTGTCAGTCTGGGATACCGTAAAGCTTCGCTCAAATGGAATTTTGGAGTAAATCTAAGCGGAAACTTCTCTGTAAATAATATTGAAGAGATACGTCGTATTGATGAAAACGGGGTGAGAAGCACAACGTATGAAAATATCGGGAAGAACAGCAGTTACCGCTTGAATGTCAATTACTCATACAGAGCAGGGGAAAAATTAAATCTAAATGCTAACGGAGCTGTTGCATATACTACTGTCAGCTCTGTTGATTTGAGCTTAGAGAACGAGGGATTCAGTTTCAACGGAGGAATGAGTGCCTCTGCTGCTCTCTGGAAGAAGGCAACCATCTCCTTTGATTCGTACCTTTTCGGTGGAGATATAAGCCTACAATCCAAGAGACCGTTGATGTTCTTTACAGGTATCGGTTTCAGACAGAGAATGCTTAATGATAAGCTAACCTTCTCTGTCTCTGTAAGAGATCCGTTCTCGGCAACAAAGACATTTGAATACGACTCAATAGATCCAACTTATAGGATGAATTCAAAATCAATAATGTATTCAAGATCTGCCAACTTCAGCCTCTTCTGGAGATTCGGAAAATTCAATGTAAATGTGAGAAAAGCACGCAAAAGTGCCACAGATGACAAGATCGGAGGCAGCAACCCATCAGCAACAACTACTGCAACACCGTAAGTCAATTACAAACAACGGTATAAACCAAAAACGCAGTGAATTTCGCTGCGTTTTTGGTTTTACGTAATCTGTCAGATATAACGAGGATTAATACCAGTTATTCCAAAATCCTCAACTCAAAGGCAACATTTGTTTTCCGATAATTTTCAGCGGCTACTTTTCGGGAACGACGAGGACTGTTTGACGACCGAAGGGAGGAGTTCCGCAGTCGCCGAAAAGTACCAGGAAAATTTGAGGGCGCCCTAAAACAATCGGTTGCCGGAGTTGAGTGATTTGAGAGACTATGTTGCTAATTTCCAAATATCAAATCCTGTCAGCTTTTTCTAATCACTCAACTCGAAGGCAACATTTGTTTTCCGATAATTTTCAGCGGCTACTTTTTGGGAACGACGAGGACTGTTTGACGACCAAAGGGAGGAGTTCCGCAGTCGCCGAAAAGTACCAGGAAAATTTGAGGGCGCCCTAAAACAATCGGTTGCCGGAGTTGAGTGATTTGAGAGAACAAAGCAAATTTTGAGTTAAGGTAATTCAAGCGTGATAAATCCTTAGGTTATTAACGACAAAAGCCGCATGCTGTAACGCATTGCGGCTTTTGGGTGGTGCCACCAGGAATCGAACCGGGGACACAAGGATTTTCAGTCCTTTGCTCTACCAACTGAGCTATGGCACCATTTGTTTGGGAGTGCAAAAGTAGCACTAATTTTGATTTTTGCAAAAAAATATCCCCATTTATCTTATCTTTGCGCCAAATTAAATTTATCTATATGGCAACTACAGCTGATTTTAAAAACGGATTATGTATCGATTTCAATGGTAAACCCTGCTCTATAGTTTGGTTCCAACATGTAAAACCCGGCAAGGGAGGAGCATTTGTTAAAGTTAAGATGAGAAATCTGGAGAACGGAAGAATTCTTGAAAACACATATAATGCTGGTGAAAAAATTGAGATAATCAGCGTAGAAAGAAGACCATACCAGTTTCTTTATAAAGACGATATGGGTTACAACTTCATGCACAACGAAACATTCGAACAGATATCGCTTGATGCCAATATGGTTGATAACGCCGATCTTATGAAAGAGGGCCAGAATGTTGAGATGATGTTCCTTGCAGACGAAGAGAGAGTGCTTACATGTGAGCTTCCGCCTTTTGTTGAGATGGAGATCACATACACCGAGCCTGCAGTTAAGGGCGACACTGCATCAACAAATGCAATGAAGGCAGCTACAGTAGAAACCGGAGCTGAGGTTATGGTTCCCCTTTTTATTAATCAGGGAGAACGTATTAAGGTTGATACCCGCACCAGAAGCTATTCAGAGCGCTGCAAATCATAAGCAGAGAAACAATTCTCTAAACTTAAACATAAAAATATGAGGAACATTTCCTTAATAATTCTCTCCACACTGCTTTTTGCTTGTGGAGAGTCTTTGTCTTATAAGATGCCGGACAAAGAACTAATCAACAAAACCATTGAAAAAGGCGATTTCACTGAAGCATCAAAAATGATCAGGCTCTATCTTGCAAGCGACACCATTTCTGAAACAGAGCGCTGGGACATGAACTTCCTTATTGAGAAAATGGACAGAATAAGGAGAGACTTTACCCGTAAAGATACCTCTGTTATTAACTACATCAAGAGACACCACCCTGAGGTTACAACCGAAGAGATAGCTGCATGGGAGAAGACAAACGCCATTGAAAACATGATTATTGATGGAGAGAAATTATATTTTAGCTCCGCTCCCAGAAATCTTTTCAGAATAGACTCTGTTGCAGCTAAATATTTTCAGCACCCTAACGGAGGCCAGAGCGACTCCCTGAACAGATTTCTTGCATGGCATATCCCTCAGCTGGTTGCAGAGGCAAAAAAGGCTAAGAAAGAGTTGATTTCTCCGGTAAAAATGAATGTTACCTACACCCTTACAGTAAAACCGGGAGAGGTTCCGGCGGGCGAAATCGTAAGAGTTTGGATGCCATACCCAAGAACAGACAATAAGGCTCACACCGGCATAGCATTACTTTCAGTATCGCAACCAGAATACATTATCTCACCGGACACATATGACCATAAAACCATCTATATGGAGGGTGTTGCATCAGTTGATGAACCGCTTGTTTTCAGTTACAAATTTACCTACACCTCATATGCTCAGGTTCACATGTTTAAGGAAGAGGATACAAAAGAATATCTCACAGAATCGCCCGATTACATAAAATACACTTCAGAGAGGGCTCCGCATATATTATTCAGCGAAAACATTAAGAACGCAGCAAAAGAGGCTATCGGTGATGAGGTAAATCCATATCTTAAAGCAAGAAAGATTTATGAGTGGATAGATTCCAACTTCCCTTGGGCAAGTGCACGTGAATATTCAACAATTGACAATATCCCTGAATATGTACTTGCAAACAGGCATGGTGACTGCGGTCAGGTCTCTCTGCTATTTATCACAATGGCTCGTTGTGCAGGTATTCCTGCAAGATGGCAATCAGGATGGATGATGCATCCTGGTAACAAAAACCTTCACGACTGGGCAGAGGCATATTTTGAAGGTGTTGGCTGGGTTCCTATAGATCAGTCATTCGGAAGAGTTAAAGAGAGCAAAGGTGACGACGACTCATTCTACTTCTTTACAAAGGGGCTTGACGCCTATCGTCTGATTGTTAATAACGATATTTCACAACCACTATTCCCGGCCAAGATTCATCCGAGAAGTGAGACAGTAGATTTCCAACGCGGAGAGGTTGAATGGAGAGGCGGCAACCTTTATTTTGGTAGGTGGAGATACAATATGGAGATTGATTATCTGAACAAATAGAATTTTCAGGAGAGCATTTACAGCTTTCTTATAATGTATAGGCCGTCGCGCAGAGGGAGAATGAATCCCGAAACGCGGCGGTCATTTTTTACCATCTCGTTAAACTTTAATATCCCCTGTGTCTGTGCATCTTTTGAAGGTTCTGCCTCAGTTACCTTCCCATACCAAAGCACATTGTCTGCCAGAATGTAGCCCCCTGGTTTTACAAGATTAAATGCCAGATTGTAATATGAACAGTATTCGCGTTTGTTTGCATCAATAAAAACAATATCGTACTCCTCTTTTATTTGAGGAATCAGCTCCTTTGCGTCGCCAAAGTGCAAATTAATTTTTGAGGTAAGGCCGGCCCTCTCTATTCCATCTTTGATAAGAGAGATGTGCCTCTCATCTTTTTCAAGAGCATCCAGAACACCATCAGACGTTAAACCCTGAGCCAGACATATCGCCGAATATCCGGTGAAAGTCCCTATTTCTAGTATTTTTTTAGGTGCAACCAGTTTGGAAAATTCAATTAAAAATCTTCCCAATACCGGGCCGGCTAACATTTTTGAATGGTGGCCGGTTTGCTTCAATGTTTCATTTTCCAGCCACTCCAGTACCGGCGGCAATTCACCTGTGTAATCATATAGATAATTATCAATTGGCAAATTCATAACTAATTGTAAATTAGAGTAAACATACGATCAGTATCCAGTATCTCAACAGCCGCCTTATGTATCTGAGAAGCCTCAATTGATGCAATCTTCTCCCTTATTACCTCAATCGGCTCAACCTTTCCGTAAAAGAGAAGTGACTTTCCAAGAGAAAGGCACTGAGATTCAGCATTGTCGGTTGAGATTGCAAACTGACCCAAAAGCTGCTTCTTTGCAGCCTTAAGAACAGCGGGATAAAGTTCTCTCTCCTTAAGCAGATTTATCTCTTTGTTTACTATTTCGCGGCACTTCTCAAGATTATTTTTGTCAGAACCAAAATAGATTGTAAACAGGCCTGTATCGGTGTATGGAGTATAGCTAGCATCTACCGTATAAGCTAATGCATGCTTCTCTCTGAGTGATTGGTTAAGTCGTGAATTCAGAGCCGGACCTCCCAGTATGTTGGTCAGAAGTGCCAGAGGGAGGCGCATAGGGTTGTACATTGAGTATGCCCTTGAGCCGGTAACACAATGAACCTGATAGGTTTTTCTTGTAATAACTTTGAGTCCGGCAGGTGTAGATGGCACCAAAGGAATTTCCTCTTTTCTGACACCATTGGGAGCGTGTCCGTTATTAACCATTTTACCGAAAAATTTTTCAACCAACTTTGCTCCCCTTTCAGGCAGAATATCAGCAACAATACTGAAACTCATATTTGCGGGACGATAATAGCTTGTTGTAAAATCTTTTATATCCTGTGCCGAAATTGATTTCATGGATTTTGGTTTGCCGAGTATAGGCATAGCAAGAGGGTGTCCTCCAAACAGGTATTCGTCAAAATCGTCAAATATCTGCTCTGAGGGAGTGTCTTTGTAGGAACTTATCTCATCGAGAACAATCTCCTTCTCTTTCTTCAGTTCCTTTTCAGGAAATAAAGAATTGAAAGCAAGGTCACTAAGCAACTCCACTGCTTTTGCAATATCCTCTTTCAGAACTGTAGCGTGAATTACTGTCTCTTCCTTTGTTGTGTATGCATTCAGTTCACCTCCCAGACTCTCAAGAAGGTTATTTATCCTTCTTGCACCACGTGTAGTGGTTCCCTTGAAGAGCATGTGTTCGGTAAGATGGGCAATACCATTCTGGCCCGGCTTTTCGTCACGGGTACCTGCCTTTATACTTAATGCGCAATAAGCAACCGGAGAAGATATTTTACGGAATGCATATCTGATTCCCGAGTTGAGCTCTGTTGTAATTATTGTCATCTTTAAAACTGAAACGGTACTGATATCTTCCGAATGTCCTCTCTTGTAAAACCTGCAGGCAACAGTAACGAAATCCGGTGCCTTCTGAAGAAAAGTAATTCGTGGCTGTCAGTTCCTATCAGTAACTTGTAGCAATGTGACCCCCTGCTGTTACCTCTTGGTTTGATAAGAATCGTAACAACTGTATTTGCCTTATTATTCATAACAGCATCCTCAATATCATCTCCTGAAACTAGCTGTGCATTGCCCTTAAAAAGATCCTGAATCTCCGTTTCGGCAGGGGTGAAGGAGAGATATTCCGATGCAATCAGTAGCTTTTTGTCTTTTACCTCGCTTACTCTGTCAGCATAAAATGAATTCCCTTTAAATGCAAGGGTTACATCTTTCTGTATCTTATATATGTGGTTTTGAATTATATCAACATATATTGGGAGTAAATGGAGGTTGGCTCCGGAAACATCTTCAGACTCATGAATGGGTAAGTTAATAATGTTCTTATTGCTGTATACTCCACGTTTTACCTCAGGCCCGCCTTGTAAAAGAGTGAGGTATTCAATTTTCGCCTCAAGATCTTTTTTGTATTTTCCATCTACCCTCATAAGAAAGAAGAAGCTGGTATCATTTTTCAGCTTTTCATACTCTTCTATGCTGCAAAACTCAAAAGGAGAGATCCTCCAGCCCTTGTTGACAGCGTCTCTGAGAACCATATCAGGAAGAGTATTTGATGGCAATACAACCTTTGTAACCTTAGCTCCAAAACTTGTAAAAGTGTTTCTTGTTTCACGGATAAACCTCTGAGCATAAGCACCAGAAGTTAGTGATAAAGAAAGTAAAAGCATTATAAAATATCTCATTTTTCTATTTTTTTTGACTAATGCAAAATTAGATAAAAATTCGTACTTTTGTCTGGTATGGAAAGATTTATTGTATCTGCAAGAAAATACCGTCCCGACAGCTTTGAAAGCCTTATCGGACAAGGGAATATAGCAACGACCCTCAAGAATTCAATTTTACGGAAACAGCTTGCTCACGCATACCTATTTTGCGGGCCGAGAGGTGTAGGCAAAACTTCTACTGCAAGAATTTTTGCTAAAACTATTAACTGCCTCAACCCGGGTCCCGGTATGGAGCTTTGCAACAAATGCGAGTCATGTGTCTCATTTACAGAAGGTCGCTCCTACTCAATTCATGAGCTTGACGCAGCCTCAAATAATTCTGTAGAAGATATCCGGCAATTGAACGAACTTGTAAGAATTCCTCCTCAAATAGGCAAATACAGCGTTTATATTATTGATGAGGTTCACATGTTATCTTCTTCGGCCTTCAACGCCTTTTTAAAGACTCTTGAAGAGCCTCCTGCCCACGCAATTTTTATACTTGCAACAACTGAAAAACACAAAATTCTTTCCACAATTCTTTCCCGATGTCAGACATATGATTTTAACAGAATTTCAGTTGAAGATATTGTTAAAAATCTGACAGATATTTCAAAAAAAGAGGGAGTTTCCATAGATCTGGAAGCATTGCACATAATTGCACAAAAGGCAGATGGGGCAATGAGAGACGCCCTTACAATTTTTGACCAGGCTGTAGCATTCTGCGGATCACAAATAACATACGAAAATGTAATCTCAACACTTAATGTGCTGGATTACGACTACTACATAAGGCTGACTGAGCACTTCCTTGCAGGGAACCATAAAGAGGCTCTTCTCATTTTTGACGAGATTCTTTCAAAGGGATTCAATGCTCTCCATTTCATTGGCGGGTTAAGTTCTCACTTTCGTGATCTTCTTATCTGCAAAGACAACAGCACCATGCCTCTGCTTGATCTTGCCCCCTCAATAATCCGCAAATACAAAGAGCAATCTGAACATTGCTCTCTCCATTTTCTTTATGACGCCCTTAACCTGACCTCATCATGCGAATCAGGATACAAAAGCAGCGGCCATCCACGTTTGCATATTGAAATTGCCCTCTTAAGGCTTTGCAAAATAAACTCTCCTGCCTGGGTAGGAGAAGAGTTAAAAACTACTGAAAAGGTTGTTATTAATAGTTCAACCATTAAAGGCTCATCACCGGCATCGGTCAATAACAAACCGGTTTCAGACACTTCAAAAAAATCTGAAGAAGAACTAAAAGAGACAAAAGAAGTGATAGTTGAAACTGTAGCAGACAAAGTTAAACAGATTACAGGGCAAGTAGCGGAAGAAGCTAAATCACAAGCAAATGAACAGGCACCCGAAGAGATAAATAAAACTGGAACGGTAGAAGAAGAGGCAAAAACAGAAGTAAAAGCTGAGGAAAAAGTAGAAGCAAAGGAAGAGAAGCCCGAAAAGCGAGCAGATGTTAAACCGACAAAAACAAACGGTAACGGAGGGTTCAACTCAATATCAATTAAAGATCTTTTAAACTCTGCCGGTAAAAACTCAGGCAAAACTGGCCCAGGCAGTGAAAACAGAATTGGAACAGATAAAATTGATCCTGAAAAGCTAAACGAAGTATGGGCAAAAATGGCACAATCTGAAAACGCTATGCCACGACTGTCAACTACAATATCTCAAACAGCACCGGTTATATCCAGCGAGAACCAAATTTTGTTTAAGGTTAAAAACGAACTCCAGAAAAATTGGATAGCTCAACATTGCAAGGCCCGACTTGTTGAATTTCTGAGAGTTAATTTAAATAATAAAGATATTTCCCTTGAAATTGAGGTAACTCCTGACGAAGAGGTAGAAGAAAAATTATACATGCCTCAACAAAAGGCAGACTTTTTGAAGGCAAATAATCCTGAGGTTAAAAAAATTGTGGACGACCTCAACTTAGAACTGAAATAATAATGCGATTACACTGCAGCAATCTCGTAAAAAAATACGGTGCCAGAACCGTTGTAAAAAACGTATCGATAGAGGTAGAACAGGGAGAGATCGTTGGTCTTCTTGGCCCTAACGGTGCCGGCAAAACCACCAGTTTTTACATGATAACCGGGCTTATTAAACCAAATGCCGGCAAAATATTTCTTGACAACGAAGATATTACCGAGTTGCCAATGTACAAACGGGCTCAAAAGGGTCTTGGCTACCTTGCACAAGAGGCATCGGTATTCAGAAAACTATCTGTAGAAGACAATATCATGGCAGTTATGGAGCTCTCATCTCTTACAAAAAAAGAGAGACAAGATCGACTGGAGGTATTGCTTGACGAATTCAGCCTTCATAAAGTGAGGAAAAATCTGGGAGTGCAGTTATCCGGGGGTGAGAGACGCAGGTGCGAAATTGCAAGAGCACTGGCCATTGACCCTAAGTTCATCTTACTTGATGAACCTTTTGCAGGAGTTGACCCAATTGCAGTGGAGGATATTCAGCACATTATTTCAAATCTCAAAACAAAAAATATCGGTATTGTAATTACCGACCATAACGTTCACGAAACTCTTGCCATTACCGACAGAGCATACCTTCTTTACGAAGGTAGCATTCTGGAGAGTGGTACAGCAGAAGTTCTTGCCAACAATCCTGAAGTAAGAAGAAAATATCTTGGCGAGAATTTCGAATTGAGAAAAGCCGTCCTCAAGAAGAAGAAAAAAGAGGAAGGCACCGAAATCCCACATATTGTTGTCAAATCAGACAAAGACAATAATAGTGGAACCGATGCCGATATGTCCGGCTATAATGACCGGGCCAGTGATCTTGAAAGAGGTGCTTAATTCTCTTTCTGCTCTGAGTTGCGGGCCTTTTGAATCTGCATGATTCTCACCTCTCTTTGCCCTGCAGGCATTGTGTCAATTCTTCTGAAACCTTGACCCTCCTGCATTCTGAAATGCATTGTACCCTGAGCAGCACCTTGCTGCATTTTGCCTCTGAAATTGCGATTGTGCATTTTACCTGAGCGAGTATCAAACATCAACCTTTGCTCATCTGTCAGCAGCGAACGCACTTTTGCCCTGTTTGCTGCAGAAGCCTTCATCTTCTTGTTTTGAAGAGTTGTAATCTCGTCAATCTTTGAGTTTATTGCCCTCATATCCGGCTTTTCTACCTGCTCAAGAGTCTTAAGCTGGGCTCTCTTTTCAGCAAGCTGATTATCAACCTGCAACATCTCTTTGCGAAGCTCAAGTCTGAGGTTTTTGATAGCCTCCTGCTGTTCAGTAGTGAATTTTGGCTCAAGCTTTGCTGGGTTTGCGCCCATGAAGCCTCTTTCGCCAACAGGGCGATTCTGTGCAACAAGCGAGATGGCAAATGCCGCAAATACTAAAGTAATGTAAAATCTTTTCATCATCTTAACCATTTAATGTTCGTTTCTTCTAAGACTAATCGGGTCATAAAAGGTTTAATATTAAGGAAAGATTTATACCTTTGCGAATTATTTTGAAACACTCAATTAACAAAAACAATAGATATGGCAAAACAACTATTTGCTGAGTTTCAACCTGTTCCCACAACACAATGGGAAGAGGTCATAAACAAGGACCTCAAAGGGGCCGATTATGAAAAGAGACTCGTATGGAAGACAATGGAGGGATTTGCAGTTCGCCCTTACTACAGAGAAGAAGATCTCGTGAAGCTGAACCATATGGGAGGCACACCGGGATCTTTTCCGTTTGTAAGAGGAGTAAACGAGGGCAATAACTGGCTTGTACGCCAGGGCTACTGCGCCTGGGAGAGCTTTGAAAAGGCAAATGAACAGGCCGTTGACGGTCTAAAGAGAGGTATAGAGTCAATTGCGTTTTGCATTGACGGAAATGCCGAGATGTGCATTGGAGAGATGTCGGTTCTTTTAAAAGGTATAGACCTTTCGAAAACCGAAGTTAATTTTGAAGGATGCTCATGTGCAACAGCAGAGATTATTGCGTCATTCCTTCAGGTGGCCTCTGCTGCAGGTGTTAAACCTACTAAAATTAAAGCATCATTCGATTTTGACCCTTTAAACAAACTTACCACAACAGGTAACTTTTGCTGCGCTGAATACAAGGCAACAATTAAAAAGAGCATGGATCTGGTTAAGGATTATCCCGGAATCAGAGTTATTGGAGTAGAAGGGTATGCATTTAATGATGCAGGAAGCACAATTGTACAAGAGCTTGGTTTCTCAATTGCAGCTGGAAGCGAATACATGAACATGCTTACAGAGATGGGCTATTCGGCAGATGAAGCAGCTTCGAGAATTAAGTTTACTCTGGCAATCGGGCCAAACTACTTTATGGAGATAGCAAAGTTCCGTGCTGCTAGATTACTTTGGGCTAATGTAGCAAAAGAGTACGGCGCAAAAGAGACAGAATCACAAAAAATTAATATACATGCTGTTACCAGCCAGTGGAACATGACCGTTTATGACGCATATGTAAATATGCTTCGCGGTACAACCGAGGCGATGAGTGCAGCTCTTGCAGGTGTAAGCTCACTTGAGGTACTTCCTTTCGACTATACTTACCGTGAACCGGCAGAGTTCAGCAACAGAGTTGCCAGAAATACTCAGATAATTCTAAAAGAGGAGTCTCATTTCGATAAAATTACTGACCCTGCAGCAGGATCATACTATATAGAGACTCTTACAGCCTCTGTAGCTGAGCAGGCGTGGAAGCTTTTCACAGCCGCAGAGGAGAAGGGTGGTTATATTAATGCATTCAAACAGGGTTATATTCAAGGTGAAATAAAGTCTGCATCTTCAAAGAGAGATTTGAATATTGCAACAAGAAGGGAGATTCTTCTTGGAACCAACCAGTATCCTAATTTTAACGAAAAGGCAGAAAAAGAGGTAACTCTTGATGTTGTAACTCGCGGAGCAGACTGGAAAAAGAGCGAAAGTCCTATGGCAGAACCTATTGAAAAATACCGTGGTGCACAGGCATTCGAATCACTTCGCTTTGCAACAGAGAGCATGGAACACACACCTACTGCATTCATGCTAACCTTTGGAAATCTAGCATTTGCAAGGGCAAGAGCACAATTCTCATGCAACTTCTTTGCAGTAGCCGGATTTGAGGTTGCCGATAATAACCGCTTTGCTTCAGTTGAAGAGGGAGTAGAGGCAGCACTTAAGGCTAAAGCAGACATTATTGTAGCCTGCTCATCTGATGACGAATATAGTGTAGCAATGCCAAAGATTAAAGAGTTGGCGGGTGACAGGGCAATAATTGTAGTTGCCGGAGAGCCTGCCTGCAAAGAGGAGCTTATTGCTGCAGGAATAACAAACTTCATAAGCGTTAAAAGCAATGTGCTTGAAACACTTAAGCAGTATCAGGATTTAATGGTAAGTAAGAAATAATATTATCGGCTATGCGACCAAAATTTACAGATATAAAATATAACGGAGGAGCTGCACCTGCAAAAGGTGAACAGCCGGTTTGGATGACACCTGAGCAGATTGGCCTAAAGGGCACTTATACAGCAGCTGACCTTGAGGGTCTGGAGCATATGAACTTTGCAGCAGGTATTCCGCCATTTTTACGCGGACCATACAGCACAATGTACGTAATGAATCCATGGACTGTCAGACAGTATGCCGGATTCTCAACAGCAGAGGAGTCAAACGCATTCTACAGAAGGAATCTTGCTGCAGGGCAAAAGGGTCTTTCGGTAGCATTTGACCTTGCAACACACCGCGGTTATGATGCCGACCACCCAAGGGTTGTAGGTGACGTAGGTAAAGCAGGAGTAAGCATTTGCAGCGTAGAGGACATGAAGGTTCTCTTCAACCAGATTCCGCTGAACAAAATGTCGGTATCAATGACAATGAACGGCGCTGTTCTTCCTATACTGGCATTTTACATTGTTGCCGGAATGGAACAAGGGGCAAAACTTGACGAGTTGTCAGGAACCATTCAGAACGACATCCTTAAGGAGTTTATGGTTAGAAATACCTATATCTATCCTCCTGATTTCTCAATGAGAATTATTGGCGACATATTCTCATACACAGCTCAGAAAATGCCAAAATTTAACTCAATCTCAATTTCGGGTTACCACATGCAGGAGGCAGGAGCAACCTGCGATATTGAGATGGCATATACACTTGCAGACGGACTTGAGTACCTCAGAACTGGAATTGCGGCAGGAATGGATGTCGATCAGTTTGCACCACGTCTCTCATTCTTCTGGGCAATAGGTATGAACCACTTCATGGAGATTGCAAAGATGCGTGCAGCAAGAATGATCTGGGCAAAACTTGTAAAACAGTTCAACCCTAAAAATCCTAAATCAATGTCTCTGAGAACACACTCGCAGACATCGGGATGGTCACTAACTGAGCAGGACCCATACAACAACGTTGCCCGTACATGTGTCGAGGCAATGGGTGCAGCACTGGGACACACTCAGTCACTCCACACCAACGCCCTTGACGAAGCAATCGCACTCCCTACAGATTTCTCTGCACGTATTGCAAGAAATACTCAGATTTATCTTCAGGAAGAGACCCAGATCACCAAATCACTTGACCCTTGGGCCGGATCATACTATGTTGAGAAGCTCACTGCAGATATTGCAGAGCGCGCATGGGGACATATTGAAGAGGTTGAAAAGCTGGGCGGAATGGCCAAGGCAATTGAGACAGGTATTCCTAAACTCAGAATCGAAGAGGCAGCTGCCCGCAAACAGGCAAGAATTGACTCACGTATCGACTCCATTGTAGGTCTTAACAAATACCGTCTTGAAAAAGAGGATCCACTGGAAATTCTTGATGTTGACAACTCTAAGGTAAGAGAGTCGCAAATAGCAAGGCTTAAAGAGCTTCGTGCAAACCGTGACGAGGTTAAGGTTAAGGCAGCTCTTGCAGCAATTACAAAGGCTGCTGCAGAAAAGAGCGGCAACCTTCTTGAACTTGCCGTTGAGGCAGCCCGTTTAAGGGCTACTCTGGGAGAGATCTCAGATGCTTGCGAAGAGGTAGCAGGAAGATATAAAGCAATAATTCGTATGAACACAGGTGTTTATTCAAGCGAGGTCAAAAATGACAACGAATTCGAAAAGGCAAAGAGTCTGGTTTCTGAATTTGCGAAAAAAGAGGGGCGTCAGCCAAGAATCATGATTGCAAAGCTTGGACAGGACGGTCACGACCGCGGAGCCAAAGTGGTTGCAACAGGCTATGCAGACTGTGGCTTTGATGTTGACATGGGACCACTGTTCCAGACTCCTGAGGAGGCTGCAAAACAGGCTGTTGAGAACGATGTTCACATTGTTGGAGTTTCATCACTGGCTGCAGGGCACAAGACACTTGTACCTCAGATCATGGGAGAACTTAAGAAGCTGGGGCGTGAAGATATCATGGTAATTGTTGGAGGAGTTATTCCTGCACAGGATTATGATCAGCTTTACAAAGCCGGAGCCGTTGCAATATTCGGCCCCGGAACATCGGTAACAGGTGCTGCCATTAAGCTTATGGAACTTCTGTTACAGAAGTTTGAATAGCACTTAATTATTCATGAAAAAAGCTGTCAGGGATATTCCATGACAGCTTTTTTTTTATTCAAAAAAATATTAAAAGAACTTGTAAAGAACCATATACAATACCAGAACAATCATCGAAACAATTATAATCTGGTAGAGAAAGAAAGCTGTAACCATTCTCAAAATAATTTTGCTCCATTTTGCCTTGTAAAGCTTTCTTCCTCCGGCAATAAGATATACAGGAAAAATTAAAAGAAGCCACGCCTCATACATTGTCTGCTTTTGAGGAAAAATCAGAGAAATAGTTATTAAAATTGAAAAAATTACAAATAGAAACGCATGCTGATTAAGTGAGAAGATAAAATGCGCCAGATAATGCTTCTGTTGCTTTCTGAACAAAAACCATAGAAGCATTGCATAGAGCGGCATCATTACAATCAAAGCCCAGGATAGATAGGTGAAAAATCTGGATATATAAAGCTCTTTGTTTTGTTTAACCTCCTCAAAATTTCTTTTACCATTTTTACCTTTTTTATCTTTTTCGCTTATTCCTTTCTTACTCTCATTAATCTGGTTCTGGATAGCAGCCAGATCTACATATTCCGGGTTTATCTCAACAACCTGCTCCTTCTTAGAATCTTCTTTGTCTTCTATAGAAATCAGCTTAATATTCGTATCTGCAGATGTAGATAACCTTAGCAACAAGAAGAATATGAAACTTATAAACAGATATAGTCTGAATGGAGGCATATACCTCATCCTCTTTCCTGCAACATAGTCAAGAGCCATTTCTCCCGGCTTAAACAGAATTGACTTGAGCGATTTCCAGAGGCGTGTATCAAATGCCATCATATTAGCCATAGCATCTACAATTAAGACACTAACAGGCCTGTCAAAATCTTTTGCTGATTGCCCGCAATTATTGCAGAAATGGCCGGTGAACTCAGTTTCACAGTTCTTGCAAACAATCATCTCAGCATTATGGGCATTAAGGAGTTCTGCCTCATTCTCTTCAATTACTGATTGGTCCTCTGATTTAATATCTTCTTTTGTGTTTTTTGGGGTTACCGGGTTAACATCAGTCTTCTTGTCCTCTGCGTTGTATATTTCTTCAGAGAGATTGCCGCTGTTTTGGTTTATCATATAGTTTAAGTTTAGTCAAATTAGAATTCTAGCACCTCAAAACAACCTCTGTCAGCAAGGGTAACATATGCCTTTTTGTAGTCATTTGAAAAGGTGATGTTGGTAGGGAGTTTGCCTTTCAGAAGATATTCTGCAGTAATGGTTCCGGAAGGAGACAACTTAACAACTGTTCCCTTTCCGTGGCGTGTTATGTACAGGTTGCCGGCAGGGTCACACCTCATGCCATCCATTCCAAAGTCATCAAATTTATAAAAGAGCCTTTTCCCGGCAACGTTTCCGTCTGGAAGAATATCGTAAACCCATACATTTCGCTGAATTGATTCATTAACATAAAGCAGTTTGCCATCGGGGCTCACCTCTACCCCATTTGTGGTTCCCATATTTTTCTCAAGAAGGGTAACCTTACGGTCTAATGTTATCATCCACAGCATTCCAGTTGAATCTCTCCATGCCGGATCGCTTGCATAGATAATTCCGGAAAAGGGGGAAATTGTAAGGTCATTTGGCTGATTCATAGCGGGGTTATGGGCATAAACCTCAATTTGTCTGTTATCCGGATTAACCCTGAGAATATTATGTTTAGTGTAATCGGCTATGTACATCTTTCCATCACTGCCAAACCTGATTCCATTACCAACAGAACCTTGTGGCAACATTACAAATTCAGAGACAATTCCTTCGGGAGTAACTACTCCGATTGTGCCCTGTTCTCTGAAATTAACAGCATACAGATTGCCTTTTTTATCAACTGCAGGCCCCTCCATACCTTTGGTAAAAGAGCCTTCGGGCAGTAAATCTGTCACTCTGTAGGCAGGATCTGTACAAGTCTCGCAACCATCACCCACCGCACCTCTTCTAAAGTTGTTGTAACTATTTTCCTGTGCGGTAATCACCCCCGGAAAGATTATCAGAAGCAGTACCAACACTAGAAAATCGTGTTGAAATATGATTGATTTATTTTTTTTCATCGCTTTATGTAAGTTGTAAATAACTGACAAATATACCAATTATACCTAAATGATAAAAAAGAAAATTATTAAACACGTATAATAAATTTGGATTTTTTAATTACAATTCATAACTTCGCCGCCGATAGATCAATAAATGCTAAGAGAGAACAACATACAACCATGTAAAGGCAGAAATAACTCTGCCCGTATCTCTTTTTCTTCCACAGGCATTACGATTTTCACATCCACAACGATGATGATGCGAATGCATCGCAAGATGCATAGCTAGTTTCGGGTTCTTACGCAGAACCATTGGGCTTTGCCCAAAAATCCCCTTCAAGAGATTTCGTAA
>Ga0351900_1088_pt1 | contig 26711 bp, 23 predicted proteins | sample BONcelHT113001D3_FD_205827 | JGI IMG/M metagenome (GOLD analysis project Ga0351900, IMG submission 205827) | Enriched cells from coal bed in the Powder River Basin, Montana, United States - BONCAT cells T11 rep1 HSBNCT.T11.300.1.D3 ...
ACCGGTTGCTCGCTCGCCGTCACGGTCTCCACGCGCGGCAGGTCGTAGCCCGCGGGCGGCTCAGCCGGCCGAAGAAGGCGCCCCTCCTCCCCTTCGGCTGACCGAACCAGATAGTCGGCGGCACGCTTGAACTGCTGGTAGCGCGAGAGCTTCTCCACGAGAAGCTCTCGCGCTTCTTCGGGGTCCATCTCCTCCTCTTCCACGTAGGCTCCCGGGAGGAGTGCCCGCGATTTCAGCTCCAGGAGGGCGCTCACCAACACAAGGAACTCGGTGAGCTCCTCCCACTCCGCGTCGGCCCCCTCCGCCAAATCCTCCAAGTACCTCAATATAACGCTTAGGAGCGGGACCTCGAGTATGTCGATCTCCTCTTTGACTACGAGGGTGAACAAGAGGTCGAATGGACCCTGATAGACATCCAGGTCGAGGTCAAGGGTCTTCACTCGAGCCTCAGATCGAATCGGCCTCCGCGGTAGACGGAGTACTGGTTGCCAGCGAGTCCGCGAGACGGTCCTGCCTGTGCACAGGCCTCCCGTCGGGAGGGACAATGCGCTCCCGTAGACTCCATATCAGAAGTAGGCGGGCAGAAGAACCCTACTTACGGCCCTGAATGCGGCCTGGAGGATCGCGAAGAACGGCCTCTGGAACAGGAAGAAGAACGCCAGAATGACGAAGATGCCGTAGCGGTCGAAAGACACCCAGGTGGCATATGCCTTGCCCGACAGAAAACCGCCCACCACCCGAGAACCATCGAGAGGGGGAATGGGCAGGAGGTTGAAGAGGCCAAGCACGATGTTCACTTGATAGGCGAGGAACAGCACGTCGAACCAGATGGGCGTGGCCGCCAGACCGAAAAGCGCCTGCGCCGGGACCAAGGGCTTGAGCAGGTTGAGCAGGATGGCGATGGCCACCGCGATGAGGAAGTTGGTGGCCGGGCCGGCCAAGCCCACCACCATCATTCCGCGCTGACGGTTCTTGAAGTAGTAGGGGTTGACCGGCACAGGCTTGGCCCATCCGAATATGAAGCCGCCGAGCGCGTACGTAACTACGAACATAAGCGTTCCCACAGGATCGAGATGCTTGAGAGGATTCGCCGTTAGTCGTCCGTGCTGCTTGGCCGTGGGGTCGCCCAACCGACCTGCGACCCACCCATGGGCGACTTCGTGCGCCATCATGGACAAGAGCAGTATGGGTAGCAGAAAAAGTAGGCCGATGATCCTTTCGGTGCTCACAATTGCATCCCATCCGATCCGGCCGCGACGAGATCCTTCGCCGCGGCTATCTGTTCATCTCGAGTGCGTACGATTCCTTCAACGACCAACCTGCGTACCGCGCGAAGCAATGCGCCGACTGCAGGCCCTTCCGGAAGCCCAAGCGACATGATATCGGTTCCGTCGATCAGAAGGCGGCGCGGCCGCAGATCGCTGAGAAACCGCTCGATGCGTTCGCGCACTCGGGCTTCTTGGCTCACCCCATGCAGGAACACCACCGATTCCACCGGCAGCCGGCTCAGCAACTCGTAGCTTTCCCAATCGGAGAGCAACGGATCGAGCAGTTGATCACGAAGACGGGGAGCCATCACCACACTGCTGCGGACCACCTCGGCGTCCGCATGCCGCAACCTGAGCTTCTCCAGCCAGAGAAAGAGCTCGTCGTGAGTCATGTTCCGGGTGACCGCGGCAAGCCGCAATCGCCAGCGCACGATCTCATCGGTCACCTGCAGGCGGCCGACTGCCTCGTCCATATACTGGATGAGCTTGACCGTCCGCGGTCCGGTGGCCAAACGCGGGTGCACCTGACGCGCCACCTCGAGTTCGTAGAGGCGTCCCAACGTCCAATCCACGCGTGCCTCGGAGAGAAGGGCCACGAGCTCGTCGCGCAGCCTGGCGCTCGACAGATCACCCACCAGGTGCATGTCGACACACGCTCGAGCCAGGCTACGGGTCTGCTCGTCCATGCGGAAGCCATAGCGGTTCTCATAGCGCACCGCTCGGAATATGCGCGTGGGATCCTCGATGAAACTCAGGTTGTGTAGCACCCGAAGCTTCTTCGCCCGCAGATCGTGCAGGCCGCCGAAGAAGTCGACCACGGAGCCGAAGTGCTCGGGCTTCAGAGACACGGCCATGGCGTTGATTGTGAAATCTCTCCGGAACAGGTCTTGCCTAATCGACGCATGCTCCACGCTGGGAAGGGCCGCCGGAAAGTCATAGAACTCGGCCCGGGCCGTGGCCACGTCGATATGAAAGGGCTCCCGACCCTTCACCACCCACGACGGTGCTTCCTTTAGTATCTCCGGTGGCAGCACCACCACGGCCGTCTGGAACTTGCGGTGTTCGCGGATCCGGCCGCCAAGCTCTCGGGCCAGTCGGACGGCGAACTCCACGCCATCGCCTTCGACAGCCACGTCGATGTCCATGGTGGGTTGGCCGAGCAAAAGGTCCCGGACCGAGCCGCCGACGAGGTACACCCCTTCGAAGTCCGACGCGAGCGCCGCGGCGGCATGCAATATTCGCCCGAAAAAGGGCACGTCAGCAAGGGGGCGGAGCACGCAGGCGTCGACACCCGTGGCTCTGACCTCAGCGCCCTGCTGTCGGGCCTCCTGCTCCTGATAGGCGGCAAGGACGTCGGTCTTCGTGGCTATGCCCCTCACGTCGTCGGTCCGCGCCCGGCCCTCTCTCTGCACGCGCTCATAGGCGTCGTCGGCCACCACGGGGATCCGCCCCACGTTAGCATCCACCATCAACCGTCTGAGTTCCTCTACGGTGGCCCCCTCTCGCGCCAACACGAAGTTCCTGTTCATTATGCCTTTGACCGGAGCGTGCCCCAACCCATGCCGCACCGCCTTGTCCATGTCCCGCCTCGTGGCGATGCCGGCCACGTACCCCTCCTCCTGCACGGAGATGCCCGAGTGGCCGTAGCGCTGCGACACCACAAGCGCCTCGGCCACCTCGGTGTCGGCCGTGATAAAACGGACCGGACGGCTCATGATGTCTCGAGCGGTGGGCATGGCCGTCATCAACCCGGAGAGCTCTTCAAGCAGACGCTCGACGACCGCTGTCGCCTCCATCCCCTTTACCACTCCCGACGCCGCCTGCGCGTGGCCACCGCCTCCCACGGCGTGCAACACCTCGGAGACGTCCACCGAACCGAAGCGGGAGCGGGCGGTGACAAACACCCTATCGAGCATATCGACCGCCTGCAGCAATACCTCGCAGTTCAAGAGCTCCATGACCTTGTGGGCGATCACACTCAGGCCGTCGACGTATTCAGAGACCGACAAGGCCACCGCATGTACGTCTTGGCCTTGGATGCGCTCTACGCGGACATTGTCGATGACCCGCAGGAGCACCTCGGTCTGGTCGTCTGTCAGCGGATTGTGAAGATAGCGCTCGATGAGGGCCTGCGACGCCCCCATACGAAGACACATGGCGAGCATCTCCGCGTCTCTGACGGTCGTCTGGGGATAGGTGAGAGACCCCGTGTCCTCATGGATACCCAGAGCGAACGTGCTCGCTTCGAAGGGGCTGATGGTCATCTCCCTCTCGAGAAGTATGTGCACCATGAAGGTGGATTGAGCGCCCTCCCCCGAGACCACCCAGTTCTCGCCGCGCACAAAGGGAGGCTTGACCGGCTCTTCTCCCTGATGATGATCGAATATCACCACTTCCACGTCATCGCGCCCACACAAAGCCCCAAAGTCGCCGATGCGGGCGCAATCCGCCGTGTCGACCATGATGAGCCTTTCCACCGAGGCCATCTCCAGGCTGCGCAGTGGCACTATGGGAAGATCTTCCCCATAGAGCGCCGCATACTCGCGAACGTTGCGATTGAGGGACCCAGGGAATACGATGCGGGCCTCCGGGTACAGCTTGGCGGCACCTAGCGCGGCTGCGAAGGCGTCGAAATCGGCGTTCTGGTGAGTGGTGATGACCGTGCGGGCCCGGATGTCGGCGTTCACTTGTTTCATACGACCCTAAGTATAGGGCTCGGGCGCCCCTTGGGCCGCGACGATCCCGGAACGGACAGGACCCGCTCCACCACAGCCGCCATCCGGGCGACATCGCGAGCCGCGGCCCGGATGACCGCCGAGTGACCCGCGCTCCCATCGCTCTCCGTTTCGGCTGCGTGATTGGTGACCATCGTAAGGGTCGCGAACTCCAGACCCCTGCACGCGGCGGCATTTACCTCGGCGGCGGCCGACATGCCCACCACATCGCACCCAAGGCGCCACAAGAGCTCCGCTTCGGCACCGGTCTCGTAATGGGGGCCGGGTACGGCGGCGTAGGTGACCTGCGCGAGGCCGAACATGCGACCGGACGGACCCACGGGCATGTCGGCGAACAAGGAAGAACAGCCGGGAGCTTCGAGCAACGCCAAAGAGCCCTCCCCCGCTCCACCTTCGATCACCGCCTGCGTTCTCGCCAACTGGAAGTCGATAACCCGGCTCACCCAGGCACAAGAGCCGACTTCAAGGAGGTGTGTCGGAGCGGACGCCGTCCTCTCGGCTCCCGTCCGCCTGGGAAGGAGACCAGAAGCGTTGGTCACGATCACGCACTCGGCCCCAAGCGCCGCCAGCGTGCGAATCGCAAACTCCTCCTCCGTCCTGGAGACACCCTCGTAGCCATGCACCCTCCCTCGGAGCAAGGCCGTCGTCCGGCCCGCCACGACCGCCTTCTCGATAACCTGGTCGTGGCCTTGGACCCGGCCGACCGGCCATCCGGGAATGTCGGCGAAGCACGCAACCCTCTCGCCGCCGAGCAGAGCAGCCACCTCCCCGAGGCCTGAGCCAAGTACGACCGCGGCCTGTGGTATTCCCATGCGGGCCCGCAGATAGGCAGCCGCCCGCTCCGTGGTCGTCGGCGACGCTGAGACGAGACGGAGCCCGGCCGGCGCGTAGGAGCGGCGCCGGCCGGGCGCCGGCCGGGCGGCTACCTGGAGCGGCCGCCCCGCCAGGGGCGACCGCTCCCCCAAGAGGTGGAAGTAGGCGGTCGCCCCGCTGTCGGACAGCCCCCCCACGTGCAGGCGGGTGGCATGTGCACCCACTCTGTTCCCGCCCAAGCTCCGTTGGAACGGCCCCAGGACGGCACTTCTCGGATGCACCAGCAGGGGTACGTACTCGCGGCTGTGGTCGAAGCTCACGTCGGTGGGATCACACCCATGGTCGGCCGTGATCAGCAGTAGGTCGCCGGGCCCGAGCGCCCTACGGAGACGAGGGATCTCGTTGTCGAATGCCTCCAGGCAGCGTGCGAAGCCCTCCACATCGTTCCGGTGACCGTACTTCGTATCGAAGTCATTGAGGTTGACGAAGACCAGTCCATGCGACATGCGGCCCAGAGCCTGGAGCGCCGACCCTATGCCCTCATTGTTCGAGTCGGTCTTCTGCGTTCCGGAGAAACCCCGGTCGCAGAAGACATCGCCCACCTTGCCGATCCCCACCACCGGAATGCCCCGCGCCGCCAGTTCGTCGAGGTACGTTGGACCGGGAGGCGCTATGGAGTAGTCCCGACGGTCTCTGGTCCGGCTGAAAGCGCCCGGAGCGCCCGAGAAGGGACGGGCTATCACCCGTCCAACCGCATGGTCCCCGGTCAACAGACGGCGGGCCGTCGCACAGATGTCGAAGAGCTCCTCGAGAGGAACGACCTTCACATGGGCGGCCACCTGAAACACGCTGTCGGCCGACGTGTACACGATCGGGGATCCCGACCGCATGTGCTCCGCACCAAGCTCGTCCATGATGTCGAAGCCGGAGGCCGCTTTGTTGCCCAGTATCCTGCGCCCGATGCGCCTCTGCAGCTCTTCGATGAGATGGGTTGGGAAACCGTCTGGGTAAGTCGGAAATCCGTGCCGCATCACCAAGCCCATGTGCTCCCAATGGCCGGTCGTGGAATCCTTGCCCGGCGAGTGTTCCGAGAGGAGCGCCACGGCAGCTGTGGGATACGCAACGCGTGAGACTCCGCGAAGCGGCGCCACAAGGCCGAGACCCATCTCGGTGAGGTGCGGTAGCCGCGCCTCCGCAAAGGCGGTGACATGACCGAGGGTATCGGCGTCTTCGTCCCCGTACAGCCCCGCATCGGGAAGGGCGCCCACACCCACTCCGTCCAGCACCACGAACAGGACGCGGCCGGAACCCCTCGGACAACCAAGCCTCATTCTTACGCGCAATGGCTCACCCCCGCCGCGCCCGTGGGTGCGCCTCCTCGTAAACGCGTCTCAGGTGCGCTTGGCTGAGTTGCGTGTACACCTGCGTGGTGGTGAGATCCGCGTGCCCCAGCATCTCTTGCACGGCTCGCAAATCGGCCCCGCCCTCAAGGAGGTGGGTCGCGAACGAGTGGCGCAACGTGTGGGCCGACACGACTCCCTCCAGACCGATCTGGCCGGCGTATTTGGTCACTATGTTGTGCAGGCCCTGCCGCGAGAGCTTCCTTCCCCGGGCATTCAGAAGGACATACGGAGGCTTGAGGGCTCCCGCTTCTCCAAGGAGCGGACGACCTCGCCCAAGGTAGATCTCCAGCGCTTCGAGCGCCTTTCTACCCAATGGCACGACCCGTTCCTTGTTGCCTTTGCCTATAACCCGCACGAAACCGATCTCGGCGTCGACATCCTGGAGACGTACCGACACCGCTTCCGAGGCCCTCAGGCCCGCTCCGTATAGAATCTCGAGTGCGGCTCGGTCGCGCAGCCCAAGCGGCGTAGCCGAAGGTCGCAGCATGAGCGCCTGCACTTCGTCCACACCAAGAGGCCGCGGGAGCCTGGTTTCCGAGCGCGGAGAAACGAGATGCACGGACGGATCACTCTCACAGAGGCCTGCCTGTACACGAAAGCGAAAGAAAGACCGAATCGCCGCCAGCTTTCGCGCCCTGGTCGCGGGCCGCCACACATGGGCGGCCATGAACGCGCGTAGGTCATCGGCCTTGGCAGCGGGCAGATCGATGCCCCCTTCCTCCAAGAAGCAGCAGAGCTGCACTAGATCACGCCGATAGGAGTCGATGGTGGCGTTGGCCAACCCCTGCTCTAACTGGAGCACCGTGAGGTACTCACGAAGCATCGGGAGGTGATGGCGGGACGCCACGGTTCCGCCTAGCCGAAGTCAATAGGCAACAGGCTCTCGATGGGCACGTACGAAAGACCGGTGGCCTCGGCAACAGCTTCATTCGCCACCTTACCCTCGTAGACGTTGATACCCCGCGCGAGCGCCGGATCGGATCTTGCGGCCAGCTCGAGGCCCTGATCGGCGATCCGCATCACGTACGGGAGAGTCGAGTTCGTGAGCGCCACCGTGGCCGTCATCGGCACCGCGCCGGCCATGTTCCCCACGCAGTAATGCACCACCCCGTGTTTCACGTACACCGGATCGCTGTGGGTGGTCATGTGCGACGTGGCCACGCAACCGCCCTGGTCCACGCTCAGGTCGACGATCACTGACCCGGGTTCCATGCTCCTCACAAGCTCCTCCGACACAAGGGCGGGGGCCTTGGCGCCCGGCACCAGCACGGCTCCGATGAGAATGTCGGCCCTGACTACAGACTCTTCTATTGCCATCTGGTTGCTCATCAGACACTCCACCCGGGGCACGGTTCTCTCGAGCTCTACAAGACGCTGCACGTTCACATCCAGGGCCTTGACCCTCGCCTTCATACCCACGGCTACGGCGGCCGCATTGCTCCCGGCTACGCCGGCGCCAAGAACGAGCACCCGGGCAGCCTCGACCCCTGTCGCCCCGCCGATGAGTCGCCCCTTGCCCCCGTTCGTGCGCTCCAGGTACTGAGCACTCACCTGCGCCGCCAGCCGGCCAGCCACCTCACTCATCGGAGCAAGAAGCGGCAGTTGGCCGTTGGCGTTCTCCACCGTCTCGTATGCCAGGCAGGCGGCGCCGCTCTCGACGAGTGCCTCGGTCAAAGCGGCATCGGGGGCGAGATGAAGGTAAGTGAAAAGGATGTGGTGAGGGCGTAGGCGCGCATACTCCTCCTCGAGGGGCTCCTTGACCTTCAGGAGCAGCTTCGCCTCCTCGCAAACGGCCCCGGCATCCGGGAGAACGGTGGCTCCTGCCGCCGTGAAGTCCTCGTCGGGGATGCCGGAACCGACGCCCGCCCCGCTCTCCACGAACACCTCGTGGCCTCCGGAAGTGAGCTCTCGGGTACCCGCTGCCGTGAGCGCCACCCGGTATTCTTCGGCTTTGATCTCCTTCAAGACTCCGATACGCATATGTCTTCCGTTCGACTCCTGTGTCTGATCAGCGTGCGACCCGAGTGCGCCGCAGTCCTAGGGCAGCCGCCCCTCCTGCCGAAGACGGGCTTCTACGAGAAGAAGAGTGGCAAGGGTCTTCGCGTCACGCAGTGTCTCCGGGCGTCTCAAGGTGGACGCGAGGTCGTGCCACACGATTTCTATGTCCTCATCGTCGTCAGGGGTAGCCTCCACGGCGGCCAGATCCCGAGCCATGAAGGCATGAAGCTCCTCGTGGAGAAAGCCGGGCGAGGAGAAGAAGCTACCCAGGTATTCCACTCGGACGGCCTCGAGGCCCGCCTCCTCCTTGAGCTCTCTCTCAGCCGCCTTCGCCGGAGTCTCCCCGGGATCGAGAACTCCCGCGGGCAGCTCCAGGATCTCATCTTCGAGGGGATGACGATACTGGCGTGCCATCGCAACCCGCAGGTCATCGTCGAGGGCGGCGATCACGACCGCTCCGGGGTGATCCACCACTTCCCGTACGACCTCCAGCCCGTCCGGCAACGCGAGATCGTCCACCCGCACATCGATATAGCGGCCCTGGTACACAAGGCGACGGCGTAACAACCGGGGTCTCTTGCGTTCATCCACGAGAAGACCTCTCCGAAGACTCGTACTCCGACGAGAGCAGTATAGCGGCCATCACCAACCGCGTAAGGGCGACCAAGTCATCCAACGAGACATGTTCGTCGGAGGTGTGGACGGCCTCCATGCCCGTGACCAGATTCGCAGTCTCGATGCCGGCGGCGTTCAACACATTGGCATCACACCCACCGCCGGCCGATTCGATGCGGGGAACAAGGCCGATGGCCCTCACCGCTGCCGAGCACAGCTTGACAACCGGCCGCTCTCTGCTCAGCGCGAATGCCCGGTACTCCTGTGTGACATCAATCTCGAGATCGGTCCCGCATTCGGCCGCTCCCCACTGCAGAGCCTCCAGCACCTTCGCGGTGATACGGGCCAGCTTGTCCTCATCGTGGCTCCGGGTCTCTCCTTCAACGCGGCACTCTTCGGGTACGATGTTGCGCGCGCTGCCACCCGTGATCAGGCCGATATTCGCCGTGGTCTCCTGATCGATGCGGCCGAGAGACATCTCCGCCACCGCCTTGGCGGCAGCCACGATGGCGCTGCGGCCCTTCTCCGGCTCCACTCCCGCATGCGCGGACTTGCCTTTGAAGACTGCCACGATAGTGTTCTGACTCGGCGCTCGCACCGTGATGCCGCCCACCGGCCCAGATGAATCAAGCACCACCGCAAGCGGGCTGCGAAGCGTTCCGGCCTGCATGGCTTTGGCGCCTTTGAGCCCCACTTCCTCTGCCACAGTGAAGAACAACTCGTAGGCCGGGAAGCGCATCCCTGTGCGCAGCATTAGCTCTGTCGCATGAAGAAGGGCCACGACGGCCACCTTATCGTCGGCGCCCAGAATGGTGCCCGTCGTGCTGCGGAATACGCCGTCGAGAAGCGTGGGTTCTATCTCGGCGGACACATGCACGGTATCCATGTGGGCGCCGAGGGCGAGGGCAGGCTCTCCCCACCCTGGTACGACGCATACGATATTGCCCGCCTCACCTCCCACCAGGGTGGCGGCGCCATCTTCCCATGGGTCGAGCGCAAGACTGCGCAACTCGGCAGTAATCCGGTCGGCAACAGCCCGTTCCTTTCCCGACGGACTGCTCAGGCCCGCAAGACTCAGGAATAGGTCGGTCAGCCTCTGCGGATCGGGGTCGGGCAACAGCAGCACTCGGTCACTCGACTCGGTCGTCATCCGACCCCCGAAACCTCCGTCTCGACTTCGACTCCGGGCGACTCAGCCCCGCAGGCGCACCCGATAGCGGCGCCCACGAAGTCGCGGAATATGGGGTGAGGCCTCGTGGGCCGGCTCTTGAACTCCGGGTGGAACTGGCAGGCCAAGAACCAGGGATGATCGGGAAGCTCGAGGATCTCCACCAGCCGGTCGTCGGGAGTGACCCCGCTCACCACCAAGCCTGCCTCGTGAAGCTGGCCTCGGTATATGTTGTTCACCTCGTAGCGATGGCGGTGGCGTTCGTAGATGACTTCCTCCTGATAGGCTTCGAACGCTTTCGTTCCCGGGCTCACCTTGGTGGGAGACGAACCAAGACGCATCGTGCCGCCCATATCGACCAGGTCTTTCTGCTCGGGAAGCAGGTCGATCACCGGGTAGTTCGTGGAGGGATCGAATTCGGAGGAATTGGCGCCTACCATGCCGACCACGTGGCGGGCGAACTCCACCAGCGCTACTTGGAGCCCGAGGCAGATACCCAAGAACGGAACCCTGTTCTCCCGGGCGTATTGAGCGGACAGTATCTTACCCTCGATACCCCTTGTTCCGAAGCCTCCCGGTACGAGTATGCCGTCGGCAAGCTCGAGGCGGCTTCGTATCTCCTTGGGATTGAGCGACTCGGCATCCACCCAGATGATCTCCACGTCCTTGCCGTGATGGATTCCGCCATGCTGGAGGGCCTCCACCACACTCAGGTAGGCGTCTTTTAGCTGCACGTACTTGCCCACGAGGGCGATGCTCACCACCCCGGACTTGCTCTTGACCTTCTCCACCAGCTCCAGCCACTCAGACAGATCGGGCTCGTCCGCCTGCAGGCCCAGCTTGTCGATGACCAGCCGGTCGAGACCTTCTTCCCGCAGGTTCAGCGGCACGAAGTAGATGTTGGGCGCATCGACGGCCGAGATCACCGCTCGAGGCTCCACGTCGGTGAAGAGGGCGATCTTGTCCTTGAGTTCCTGGCTTATGGGGCGGTCGGATCGGCACACCACAATGTCGGGCTGAATACCGATGCCGCGCAGGGTGTTCACGCTGTGCTGTGTCGGTTTCGTCTTGAGCTCACCCGAGACCCCGATGAAGGGGATGAGCGTCACGTGGATGTAGAGGACGTTGTTGCGCCCCACGTCGTTACGGAACTGGCGTATGGCCTCGAGGAAGGGCAGGCTCTCGATGTCGCCCACCGTGCCGCCGATCTCTGTGATCACCACGTCGACCTCGGGATTGCGGGCCACCCGAGAGATGCGCTCCTTGATCTCGTTGGTGATGTGGGGGATGACCTGAACGGTGCCTCCCAAGTAGTCGCCCCTACGTTCCTTTCGGATGACGTTGTAGTACACAGAGCCGGATGTGACGTTCGCGTCGCGCGTAAGGCTCTCGTCGATGAAGCGCTCGTAGTGGCCCAGGTCGAGATCGGTCTCCGCACCGTCGTCGGTCACGAAGACCTCACCGTGCTGATAGGGACTCATGGTACCGGGATCGACGTTCAAATAGGGATCGAACTTCTGCATCACAACATTCAGGCCTCGGCTTTTCAGGAGTCGCCCGAGAGATGCCCCGGTGATGCCCTTACCCAACGACGAAACCACGCCGCCGGTGATGAATATGTGCTTCGCCATCCCGCACCTTCTCCTAGCTGTGTGCCACTACGGCCGGGAGTCGCCCATAGGTCGCGCTGCGGGCCAAGGACGCCCTCGCTAGTCTAGCAAGCCCGACGCCGCCCTGTCCCGCAGAGCCCGCGCGTGAGCCAGCGCCCCCTCGTCATCCGGCCTTCCTCCCATCATGCGAGACAGCTCCCGCAGCGCTGCTTCTGCATCGAGCCGCGTGAGCCTGGTCACCGTGCCGGATCCGACCACGCTCTTCTCAATGCGGTAATGCTCATCAGCGAAAGCCGCCACCTGAGGTAGATGGGTGATCACGATGACCTGATTTGCCTGCGCCAGCTCCTTCAGCTTCTTGCCGACCGAAAGCGCGGTCAGCCCGCCGACACCAGCATCGACCTCGTCGAACACAAGGGTCTCGGGCCCTTCTACCCCAAGCAGCGCACACTTCACCGCAAGAAGGGTACGCGACAACTCTCCACCGGAGGCTATCCTAGCGAGAGGGCGTGGCGGCAGGGAAGGGTTGGATGCGAGCAGGAACTCGACCGTGTCCCCTCCGAAGTCGCTCAGGCCCTCCCAGTCATCCCGGTCGTTCACTTTTACGATCACCCGGCTCGCAGCCATGTCGAGGTCGGCCAGCTCTCTCTCCACCACCTCCTCCAGCCGGGTCGCGGCACCGTTTCTGCGGCTGCTCAGGCTCAGCGCCAACTCAAGGCACCGCTCCACACCCTTGCGCCGTTCCTCCGTCAGTCGGCCGATGTCCTCCTGTTGCTCCTCCAGAAACACCAACCGCTCCTCCCCGGCGCAAAGGAACTCCACTGCGGCTGCGGTCGAACCGCCGTACTTACGACCGAGATCGGTGTAGAGACGCAGACGCGCTTCGACCTCCCCGAGTCTTGCCGGATCAACCACGGTAGACTCGGCAAACCTGCGAAGATCGCGGGCCACCTCCGCCATACGGAAGTACACGTCGTTGAGCGCGGCGATCTGCTCGTCGAGCGTGGCATCGAGCCCCTCGAACGGAGCCGCAAGAGCCCGGGCACGCGAGGCCGACGAGAGGCAGTCCGCCCCTTCCGCCGGTCCTATGCCTTCTGTGTTCAGCAGGTGAGCAGCCGCCGAAAGCCCCGCCTTCATCTCCTCCGCCCGAGCCAGCAGTCGCTGCTCCGCCAGAAGCTCTTCCTCCTCCGTCTGCGACAGCGCCGCCTGCCTGAGCTCGGCCACTTGGAACTCCAGCAACTCTCTTTCCCGCGTGTGCTCCTCCCGCGCAGCATCGGCTTCTGCGAGCCGTCGACCAGCCTCCACCGTGGCGCGGAAGACCGCTCGATACTCGTGGACCTCGGCTCCCGCACCGGCAAAAGCGTCCAGTACGTCCCGCTGGTACTCAGGCTCAAGCAGGCGCCGGTGTTCATACTGTCCCGAAAAGGCGATCAGTCCTCCAAGGGCGGCTCCCAAGTGCGCCAAGGGAACGGTCACTCCGTTGAGGAAGCAGCGATTGCGCCCCGACCGGGACAGACGGCGCGAGGCAATCAGGTCACCCGCCTCCACGTTGGCGAACTCCCTGATCTCCTCGGGCACCAACAGGGCTTCTCGCTCGGAGAGCTCGAACACCGCTTCGAGAAGTGCGTCATCTCTCAGGTTGCCGACCAGCCCTTCGGGCGCACGTTCGCCCATCAATAGGCCGAGAGCCTGTGTGAGCAGCGTCTTACCGGCGCCGGTCTCTCCAGTGAGTACGGTGAGGCTCGGCCCGAAACCCACCGAGGCGTCCTCGATGAGCACGAAGTTGCGTATGCTGAGCGACGCAAGCAAACCCTGCTCCTTCTCCGGGACCCGAGAGAGCGTGACCGCACCGGCCCCTCGGCGAAGGCCGGCCACCGCCCGCCGCCCTCATCTGTTCGGGTCTGCCCCACCTCGGCCCACGAACCGGTCTCTGAAGTTCCTATAAAGACTGGCGCCCGGCAGAAGCGCGAGCACGGCGGCATCCTTACGCATGGATAGGGCAAGCGAACTCCCCGAAAACAACTCCAGCACCGGCTCTCCATCCACGAACAGGTCGGCCCGTTCGTGAGCGGACGAGTTCCGCACCACGAACGCATCGGAGCCTGCAGCTACGATGGGACGGGTCCAGAGACTGTGTGGAGAAATGAAGGAGACCACGAAGCCATCCAAGCCAATCCCCAGGAAGGGACCGCCTGCCGAGAGGTTGTAGGCTGAAGACCCTGCCGGAGTAGCGGCGATAAGACCGTCGCAGCGCACCCCGGGAAACTCGACACCCGCGAGCACGAACGAGAGCTCCACCACATTGGTACCCGCGGGCCTGCTCACCACCACATCATTGAGGGCGGTGAAGCAATGCTCTTCTACACACGCCTCCAAAGCCGGCAGACCATATGCGCAGAAGTCACCCTCGAGCACCCGCCCCACGTCGTGCTCGACGCACGTGCGATCGATGGTAGCGAAGAAGCTCACCCGGCCGAGGTTCATGCCGGCTACCGGCACGCCGCAGGGGCCGAAGAGGCGCAGGGCACGCAACATGGTCCCATCACCACCGAGCACGAGACACACGTCGACCTGCCCCAGAGTAGACTCATCGGTGACCTGCACGAGGCTGCCGTAGGGCTCGAGAGCCGCCCCATGCTTGGCGAGCTCGTTCTCTGACACCAGCACTCCGATACTCCGGGCGGCCAACACGCGCATGACAGAGACTACCGCATCCCTCGACAGCTCTGGAACGAGATGGGTCATCAATGCCGCGAGACAGACCTTCTCTCTCAAGGTCGCCCGTCCGCCGCCGCAACTATCTGCCTGCTCATGCCCGGCCTGCCTGGTCTCCACCCACCACCTTCCTGACTTCGGCCGCAAGCGTATCAAGTGGAGTACCGTCCCCACTACCCCGTGCCGCAAAGATGAAGAACTCCCTGTTTCCCGCAGGGCCGGGAAGACCCGAATCGACAAGACCGAGCACCGCCCATCCCAGTGTCTCCACAACGAAGCGACTTACCTGCAACAGCACCTGCTCGTGTACCTCGGGCCGCCGCACCACGCCCTTCTTGCCCACCAGTTGCGGACCGGCCTCGAACTGCGGTTTGACCAGCAGAAGCGCCCGACATCGCGGGGCCATAACCGCATCCAACGCCGGAAGCACCGTGCGCAAAGAGATGAACGACACATCCACCGTGAGGAAATCGGGCACGAACGGTAGACCACCCGGCTCGAGATAGCGGGCATTCGTACCTTCGAGCACCTCCACCCTTGGATCCTCGCGCAGCCGGGTATCGATCTGGCCTCTCCCCACATCGAGGGCGATCACTCTGGCCGCGCCCGCCTTGAGCAGGCAGTCGGTGAACCCCCCCGTGCTCGCCCCCACATCGAGCGCGAACACTCCCTGCACGTCGAGGCCGAAGGCGGAGAGGGAGTTCGCCAATTTCTCGCCGCCCCGGGACACGAAGCGCGGCCCCTCCTTGACTCGCAGCGACACCTCGGCGCGAACCGGTGTGCCGGGCTTGTCCACGAGGACTCCATCCACTTCCACCCGCCCGGCCATGAGAAGGGCCTTCGCCCGGCTGCGGGTGGGCGCGAGACCCCTATCGACAAGAAGCTGATCGAGCCTTGTTCGAGGGCTTGCCACGAGGTTGAAGAGAGCCGGCTAGGACGGCACCGGAGGCTGCTGCACCGGAGGCTGCTCCACAGGCGCGCGGTCGACCGCCGCAGAGACGAGGCAGCCCAGCCCAAGAAGTCGTTGTGCCCGCTCCGCTATGGAAGCGCTCGTGTACCCCACCAGCTCGTGCAAGGTGTCTACCCGCCCGTGCTCTACGAAGGCATCGGGAATGCCGATGCGCGCAACGGGGACTGTGAGACCGGATTCGCCCAGTGCCTCCAGTACGGCCGCGCCCAAGCCTCCGACCACGCTGTTCTCTTCCACGGTGACGATCACTTCATGCTGAGAGGCCAGACGAAGGACCTCGGTGACGTCGAGCGGCTTCACCATGCGCACATTTGCGACAGTAGCGCCCACGCCCTCCTTCGCAAGCAGTGTGGCAGCGCCGATAGCCTTGTTCACACCGGTCCCGCAGGCAAGCATGAGAACTCTGTCGCCCTCGCGCAACACTTCTATCCACGGACCGCTCAAGGGGCGAATGGTGTCGGGAAGCGCCACCCCCATGCCGGTGCCGCGCGGATAACGAAGAGCGACCGGTCCGTCAAGCTGGAGGGCCGTCGCCAGAAGACCTTGCAGCTCGGCCTCATCCTTGGGGCAGAGCAAGGTGAGACCGGGGACTGCCCGCAGAAACGATAAGTCGAGGCTGCCGTGGTGGGTTGGCCCATCCTCCCCTACCAGACCGGCACGGTCAATTGCGAATACCACCGGGAGGCCCTGCAGGGCTACGTCGTGGATGAGCTGATCGTAGGCGCGCTGCAGGAAGGTAGAGTACATGGCGACCACCGGTCGCAGGCCCGCCGCCGCCAGGCCGGCCGCGAAGGTGACTGCATGCCCCTCGGCGATACCGACATCGAAGAACCTCTCCGGGAAGGCCTCCTCCAAGAGATCCAGGCCAGTGCCGCTGGCCATGGCCGCCGTGATGCCCACCACTCGTTCGTCTTCCCGAGCCAGCTGCACCAGAGCGCGGCCGAAGGCCTCCGTATAGGAGATCGTGCCGCTGCTGTGCTCGAGCGCACCGGTTGTCACGCAGAAAGCTCCACACCCGTGGAACTTGTCGGGTCGGGTCTCGGCCGGGCCGTAGCCCCTTCCCTTGATGGTGCGCACGTGCAGCAATACGGGGCCGCCGATATCGAACGCCCGCCTGAGATTGGCCCGCATCTCTTCGATGTCGTGGCCGTCTATCACTCCAATGTAGGTGAAGCCCAGCTCCTCGAAGAGCATGCCGGGCACCAATGCGGCCTTAATGCCTTCCTTGAGTTGTCCCCCCATCGCATACACCTGCGGACCGATCGCAGGGAGCCTCTGCACACGCCGCTCGATGTCCTTTCGCAACTTGTACAGGGTGGGGTCGGTACGCAGACGACTCAAATAGGCGCTCATGGCCCCGACGTTGTTCCTAATGGACATGTTGTTGTCGTTCAGCACCACTACCAGCGGCGTATGAAGGTGACCGGCTTGATTCAGGCCCTCGTACGCCAACCCCCCCGTGAGTGCTCCGTCGCCGATAACGGCTGCTACGTGCGCGGGATGAGGGTCGCCACGGAGGCGGGCGGCCTCGGCGAAGCCGACGGCCGCACTGACCGACGTGCTCGCGTGACCGACGCCGAAACAGTCATGCGCACTCTCGGACCGCTTGGGAAAGCCGGAGAGGCCGCCGAACTGGCGTACGCCTCGGAAGTCCCCGAGCCGGCCGGTGAGGATCTTGTGGGCATAGGATTGATGGCCCACGTCCCACACTATGCTGTCCCGCGGGGTCTCAAGCTCGCAGTGGAGCGCGATAGCGATATCGACTGCCCCAAGGCTTGCGCCGAGGTGGCCGCCGCTGCACGATATGGTGTCGATGATCTCCTGCCGTATCTCTCGCGCCAGCTGTTCCAGCTGCTTCGGGTTCAGCGTACGGAGCGATTCGGGCAAAGAGACCTCATCAAGAAGTCTCATGGTGCTCACATGAAGGTTTCCAAAAAGTATACGCTACTCTGACGCGAACGAGGGGGCGGCAACTGCGCCTAGAGCTCGTCGGGAGCATCACAACAGCCCTCTCGCTGCACGGCTCCGAGTACGCCGTTAACGAGCGAGGCCGCCTCGTCGGAGCAATAGCGCTTTGCCAGTTCCACTGCCTCGTCTATGGCGATCGCGGCTGACACGTCGCCGCCGGCCGTCATCTCGAAAACCGCCACACGCATGATGTTCCGCTCCAGCGGGCCAACCCGTTCCAAGGTCCAACCCTCGAGGTGCGCAGAGATCAGCCGATCGAGCTGCTCGAGCGCGGAGGACACTCCCTGCACCAATTCGAACGCATACGGATCGAGCTGCCCACCCGCTGCATCAGAGCGGCGCAGGGCGTCCGCGGTGGACACGGCCATGAGGTCGGCTTGGTACAGCACGAAGAGGGCCTCCCGCCTGGCCCTTCGGCGACCGCCACCCACTACTGATCGTTGTGTGAAACCGGAAAGACACCATCGAACGTCACGTCGACTGTCGCGACGGCCAGTCCGGTCATCCGGCTCAGACTGCGAGAGATGCGCTCCTGCGCGAGCATACCCACCTCTACAAGGTCTTCGCCCAGCTGCCCATCCAGATGCACCGACACTCGGCAGGACTGCTCGTCGACGTCGACGTCGACACCCCGTGATCGGCCCAAAGCGCCGCCCGCACGGATACGGGCCCTCTTCTCCCCTTCGAGAGCTCCGCGCACGATGGCTTCAAGCACGTTCTCGGAGATCTGGTAGTCAACGGTCATCTCGTCTTCAGTCATGACTCGACCCTCCGCATAGCGTCGGCAACTCCAGCTTTGCCTCTTCGAGAAAGGAGGTGGAGAAGCGACCTTCTCTGAACGCCGGGTGCCTCAATATGTCGCGATGAAGGTCCCGGGTGGTCGGGATACCGACGATCTCAAGCTCGTTCAGAGCCCGCAGCCCCCTCGCGATACACGAACTCCTATCCCTCCCCCATACTACCAGCTTGGCCAACAGGGAATCGTAGTAGGGAGGCACCACATAGCCTGCGTACAGGTGGGTGTCGAGCCTTACGCCCGGCCCGCCGGGCAGGGTCATTTGCTCGATCCTTCCGGCACGCGGGAGGAAACCGTTGGCCGGGTCCTCCGCATTGATGCGGAACTCCATACTATGGCCCCAGGGGGTCAAGGAGCCTGTCGTGAGAAGTGGCTCGCCCGCGGCGATGCGTATCTGCTCCTGGATGACATCGACACCCGTCACCATTTCGCTCACCGGATGCTCCACCTGCACTCGAGTGTTCATCTCCATGAAGTAGAAGTTCTTATCGTGATCGGCGAGGAACTCCAGTGTCCCTGCGCTGACGTAGCCTACGCGCCCGCACGCGTGGCGCACCAGTTCCTGCAGTCGGTCTCGTCTGGCAGCGTCGAGGAGGGGGGAAGGCGACTCCTCAATCACCTTCTGATGGCGGCGCTGCACCGAGCAATCCCTCTCGCCGAGGGTGAGCACGCCGCCGTGCCCGTCTCCGAGTACCTGTATCTCGATGTGATGCGGATCAATGATGGCCTTCTCCACATAGAGATCGCCGTTGCCGAAGGCCGCCTTGGCTTCGGCGGAAGCCGCCATGAACGCCCTCTCCAGCTGGTCCTCCCGCTCGACGAGCCGCATGCCTCGGCCACCACCACCGGCCACCGCCTTCACCATCAACGGAAAGCCGACTTGGGCGGCTACCGAGAGGGCGCAGGCCACATCGGGCACGGGTCCGTCGCTGCCCGGGATGGTGGGCAGGCCAGCCTCCTTCATGATGTGCTTCGCCAGCGACTTGTCACCCAGCCGGTCCATGCTTTCGGGTGTTGGCCCTATGAAGACAAGCTCCTGCTCTTCGCAGGTGCGGGCGAACAGGGCGTTCTCGGCCAGGAATCCGTAGCCCGGATGGACTGCCTCGCACCCGGTGATCTTGCCGGCGGCTATGACGCTGGGAACAGAGAGATAGCTATGCTGCGGAGCCGGTGGACCGATGCACACAGCATGATCCGCCCGCCGCACGTGAAGACAATTCTTGTCGGCGGTCGAGTACACCGCAACCGCTTCCACATCGAGCTCGTGGCAGGCCCGGATGACCCGTAACGCTATCTCACCTCGGTTAGCGACCAGTAAGCGCCTGAACACGGCGCCGCCTATGCCGGATCTAACTCGATCGAGAACATCGCTTGGCCGTATTCGACCGGTGAAGCGTCCTCGATGAGCACGGCGCGGACAGTGCCGCTGACCTCTGAGGCGACCTCGTTCATGAGTTTCATGGCTTCGAGGATACACAGCACATCGCCCTCGGCGACGTGTGCTCCTTCAGTCACGAACGGGTCGCTCGTGGGCGACGGCGCCGAGTAGAACGTACCCACCATGGGAGCGATCACCTGGTGGTGCCCGTTCGTCCCCGCATCAGGAACCACAGGCGGTGCGGCCGTGACCGCCTCAGACTCCTGAACGCCGAGTTGCCCTTGGCCGGCTGCCGCAGCAGACATCGGCGAACGCAGCGGAGCCTGCGCTCCGTCCGCCGCTGCGACCCCGCCCTTTCTCACGCTGATGCGCATGCCGCCGTCTTCGATCGTCACCTCGTCGATGTTCGCCGCCTCCACGATGGCGACGAGCTCGCGCAGGCGCTGAGTGCTAAGTGCGCCACCTTCGCCCAACACTTTCTCCTCCGGTTCTCCTGTCATGAAGACATCCTGCTCGGCGCCCTGATGCCTGCGCTCGAAGAAGCTGCGCGCGGCGTTCGGGAAAAGGGCATAGCTGATGACGTCCTCTTCACTGCGGGCGAGAGGGCCCACCTCCGCGCGATACTGATCAAGGGTCTCCTCGATGAGGTCGGCCGGTCGGCACGTTATGGGTTCGTCACCGCCGAGCACGCGCCGCATGATGTCGGGATCCAAGGGACCGGGAGCCTTGCCGTACTTGCCGCGCAAGTAAGCCTTCATTTCGTCGGGTACGACCCGCCAACGCTTGCCGGTCAATACGTTGATGACCGCCTGCGTACCCACGATCTGGCTGGTGGGCGTGACCAGCGGAGGATAGCCGACCTCTGCGCGCACTTTCGGGATCTCCTCAAGCACCTCGCGGAGACGATTCTCCGATTTCTGCTCCTTGAGCTGGGAGATGAGATTGGAGATCATGCCGCCGGGGACCTGATGATCATAAACACGCATATGGTCGAGGGAGGTGACACCCCGTTCGTGCCCCGACTCCTCCCGCACCTTCTCGAAGTACTCGGCGATCTCGAACAGAGTCTCCAGGTCTAGCTCCGTATCGTAGGGCGTGCCCTTGAAGGCGGTGACAATCATCTCGGTGGCCGGCTGGCTGGCCCCGAAAGCCAGCGGGACCGTGGCCGTGTCGATGACGTCGACCCCCGCCTCCACGGCTTTCATGTACGTCATGGGCGCGAGGCCGCCGATGTAGTGGCAGTGGAGCTGTATGGGGAGATCGATCTCCCTCTTCATCCTGCTGAGCAGCCGTTCGGCAAAGTACGGAGAGAGAAGGGCGGCCATGTCCTTGATGCAGATGCTGTCGGCTCCCATCTCGACCAGTTCATGCGCGACCTCGATGTAGTGGTCGAGCGTATGAACCGGGCTGATCGTGTAGACGACTGCCCCTTGGAAGTGCTTGCCCGAAGCCTTGATGGCCTCGCCTGCGACCTGCAGATTGCGGGTGTCGTTGAGGGCGTCGAACACGCGGAAGATGTCGATGCCCGAGTCGGCCGCCTGGGACACGAACGCCCGCACGATCTCATCGCCGTAGTGACGATAGCCCACAAGGTTCTGGCCGCGAAGCAGCATCTGAAGAGGAGTGCGGCGGCAGTGGTGCCTGATCGTGCGCAACCGCTCCCAAGGGTTCTCGTCGAGGAACCGGAGGCAGGAGTCAAACGTGGCGCCTCCCCACATCTCCAACGAATGGAACCCCACACCGTCGATCGTGCCCAAGATGGGGACTATGTGACCGATCCGCATACGCGTGGCCCACAGGGATTGGTGGGCGTCGCGCAGAGTGGTGTCGGTGATCTTGATGCGACGTGCTTTCATAGAGATACCTCTCGGGCGGCGCCTTGGCGCCGCCTACCAACGCCTCCTAGCTTCGGGCGTTGTACTCCCTCGTCCGCGTGTCGATCTTGAGCACGTCGCCGACTTCCACGAACAGAGGTACTTGGACAGTAGCCCCGGTTTCCAGAACCGCCGTCTTGCTGCCGCCGCTGACGGTGTCGCCTTTGACACCAGGGGCGGTCTCGACTACCTCCAATTCCATCAGGATGGGCAATTCCACGTTGAATGGCTGCTCGTCCATGTACACGACGTCGACCACCATGTTTAGTTTCATGAGGTCGACCCGGTCTTCGAGCTGACTCTTGGGCAACGACACCTGCTCGTAGGTTTCGTTATCCATGAACACCATGTGATCTGACTCATCGTACAGGTATGCCATCGCTCGCTTCTCCGTGCGCACCTGCTCGAACTTCTGTTCGGGCCTGAAGGTACGATCGACGGAGGCGCCCGTGGCCACATTCCTCAGTTTGGTGCGCACGAAGGCTCCACCTTTGCCCGGCTTGACATGCTGGAAATCGACGATCTGGTAAAGGTCACCCTCGAAGCGTATCGTCATGCCGTTCCGGAACTGATTGGTGGAGATCACGGGACAGATTCCTCCTCGAAAAGACGGTGGAGAGAGGCCCAGGGGCATGTTGCCCCGCCTCCCTGGTGAGCGACGATTCTACACTACCGAGGGGACTGAGTTAAGAGACCCGAAAGCAATGGCCGGTCGTAAGCCGAAGCGAAAAGCCGGATGGCCGGATGGCCTATCGCAGAGTGACGACACCGCGCTCCCACTCCGTCAGCACCTCGCACCCACCTTCGGTCACCACCAGCATGTCTTCGATCCGTACTCCGCCCACACCGGGAACGTACACGCCCGGTTCGACGGTAATTACCGCCCCTGCCTCTAGCACTTCTTCCGATTTCTGATTGAGTCGGGGGCCCTCGTGCACTTCAAGCCCCACTCCATGACCCACGCTGTGCTGGAACACCCCGACGACACCGAGGTCCTCCAGATACCGGCGTGCGACCAGGTCGATATCGGCACAACGCGCGCCGGCCCGTACCGCGGCGACCGCAGCCTGCTGGGCGTCACGCACCGCCTGATGCATACGCACCTGGTCGTCGTCCAAGACACCGACCGCGAACGTTCGCGTCATGTCACTCGCATAGCCGTTCACCACAGCCCCGAAGTCGACAACCAGCAGATCGCCCTGCTTCAGCGGCTCCGCGCTCGGAAGGGCGTGCGGCTTGGCCCCCCGGGGACCCGCAGCCACGATGAAGGCGAAGGGCACACCTTCTGAGCCCCGCCGGCGAATATAGAACTCGAGTTCCAGCGCCACATCGATCTCACTGCGTCCCTCGACCTCGAGTGCAGTGAGAAACTCGAGAGAAGCCGCAGCCATGGCTCCCGCCTCGCGGAGGCAGGCGATCTCAGCCTCGTCCTTGACCTGGCGTAACTCCTCCACGAGACCTTCGGCAAGACTCCAATCCCGGCCGGCAAGGCCAGGCTCCAACTCTTCCCACGCGGCCAGCGTCACCGAGCCTGCTTCCACCCCCACGGTGCCCGCCCTCTCGCCGAGCAATCCGGAAAGCTCCGTCGGCAAGGGGTCGTTCACTTCCAAGAAGCGGGCCGCTCGGACCTCCTCTTTCGCTTGGAGGACGTAACGCGAATCAGAGAGAAGAAGCGTCTCGTTCGACCCTACTACCACCGCCCCCTCGCCCCCGGAGAAGCCGGTCAGATAACGAAGGTTGACCCCCGAGAACACCAACAGCGTGTCAATGCCCTCCGCTGCCATGCGGACACGCAGTCTCTCCCCTCGCCGAGCGTAAACCGACTCCGCCATAGATCACATACTCCCTTCGCGCACCAACAGGTCCAGTTCGCGGATGGCCCGCAGGTATCCCTCGGGGCCCTCTCCACTGACACTGAGATCGACCACTTCCCGTATCACCGAACGTGCCCGCCAGTGCTCCCGGTGTTCGATGCCGGACAGATGGACCTCCGCAACACGGCCACCCACCAACTCGAGGGCGTCGCGAATGGCATAGCTATAATGAGTCCAGGCCCCTGGATTAACGATCACTGCCGCGGCACTCCGGGACGCGTGAAGAAGCTCGATGAACTCCCCCTCGTGATTCGTCTGGTGGAAGCGACACCGAAACCCCTTGTCCTCTGCTTCCCGACGGATGAGCTCCTCCAGCTCCGGAAGAGTCAGCGTCCCGTAATGCTCAGCTGGACGTTCACCGAGCAGATTCAGGTTGGCCCCGTGTAGTACAACCAGTAGAGGGACCTCCCTCTTGAGTCTCTGCGCGTTCGTCGCTTCGTCCACCTTCACTCGTAGTCCGCCTTCACGCTCGGATGACTTCCAAGGCTTCAGCGAACTCCAGGGGAGTCACGTCGATGTCGAACACTGGCCTGCCGCGATCCTCGAGGAGCACGAAACCGCTGCCACGGGAACTGATCTTCTTGTCGCGGCGTGCAGCTTCGATAAGCCTCTCGGTAGCTGGAAGCGGCAACCGCGAAGGTAGACCCAAGCGCTCCATCAGCCGAGCGAGCCTCGTCCGCAATGCCTGAGGGGCGCCGCACTTTCGCTCGCTCACCGCCAGGGCGACGAGCAGGCCAAGCCCGACGGCCGCTCCGTGGCCTATCTCACCGTAACCAAGAGCGTTCTCCAGCGCATGCGCCGTGGTGTGGCCGAGATTCAGTACCGCCCGGGGACCGTGCTCGGTCTCGTCGGCGACCACGACCTCCGTCTTCAGTTCCACGCAACGGCGCACCACGGACGAGAGCATCTCTTCAGACCTGCCGCATATCGCCTCCGTGCCAGACTCCAGCACTTCCAGCAGATCGTCCTCAGCAAGCAAAGCGTATTTGACTACCTCACCAAGACCGTTCGCAAGCTCTCTCTCAGAGAGTGTGGAAAGGAACGAGGGGTCGATGACCACCAAATCCGCCTGATAGAAGGCCCCCACAAGGTTTTTGCCGGCCGGCAGGTTAACCCCCACCTTGCCTCCGACGCTTGAGTCGACCTGTGCAAGGAGAGTCGTAGGTACCTGCCACAACTCCAGACCACGGAGGTAGGTGGCGGCTACGAATCCGGCCAGATCGCCAATCACTCCACCACCGAGTGCGATCACGGTGCCATCCCGCCTCGCGCCCACCGACGCCATCCACTGCCAACATGCCTCGGCGGTCGCGACGCTCTTGCTCGTCTCGCCAGGAGGAACGACCCTCACCGCACTGCTGCCGGCCAAATCACCAAGCGCCCCTATCACCTCCGACCCCCATAACCCCATTACGTTGCGGTCGGTGATCACGAACAGCCTGCGCCCTGCGGCCACCAACCCGGCCGCGCGCTCACTCAGAATGGAGGCGGCATCGGGCCCCCCCACGATCTGGGAGTCACGCTGAGTCTCTCTAAGCTCGAGGGCCCAGGTCATACCGATCTCTCGAGGACATCGTTGATTCTCTGCAGCACTTTCTCCACGACCTCGTTCACAGACAGGCCACTCGTATCCACCACCTCATCGGCACTCTCGAGATACTCCGCGCGGCGCCTCTGATACAGATCGGCGAAAGCAGCGTAAGAGCGCGCCAGCGGACGATCGGTGCCGCCGGCCCGCCGCCACGCCTCTCCGACCTCGGTTTCCAAGAACACCACGAAAGCCTGACGTCTGAGCTCATCGGCGATGGCGGGCACGGCGACCGCTCCACCGCCCAGAGATACTACCAGGCCCTTGCGACCTGCGGCGTGCCGGTGACACCGTAGTAACTCGTCAAGCGCGGTGAATTCGCGGGCCCGGAAACCCGCCTCCCCTTCAGCGGCGAATATGGCAGCCACCGAAATGCCCGCCAAGGCGGCGACCTCATCGTCGAGATCGAAGAAGTCAAAACCCAGAGCAGTCGCCACCAGCCTTCCCACGGTAGTCTTCCCGCTTCCCATGAAGCCGGAAAGCGCTACTACCGGGCCCACAATCCACGGGCCTCCAAGCCCGCCACATAACTCTCGAAGGAGGAAAGGAAGGCCTTCATACTGTCTCCCCCCAGCTGCTCGAGACAGATGGACGCCAGCACGATGGCCACCATCGCCTCAGCCACAACGCGCGCGGCCGGTACCGCGGTGACATCACTGCGCTCCTTGTGCGCCGTGGTGGCCTGCATTTCGGCGATATCGACCGATGGCAGCGGCTTTGTGAGTGTAGGAATCGGCTTCATCGCCGCACGCACAACGATCGGCATCCCATTCGTCATGCCTCCTTCAATTCCACCCGCACGGTTAGACGGCCTCACCACGGTCGTCCGTCCATGCCCCCGGAGCAAGAGCATGGGATCGTGCACGGTGGAGCCCACAAGGCCGGCATTCTCGAACCCCGCTCCTATCTCGACACCCTTGATGGCGGGGATGTCACCCAGGGCGCCCATCAGCCGGCCGTCGAGCCGTTCTCCCGGGACGCCGTATCCCCCCAAGCCGGGGGGCAGACCCCATGCCCAGATCTCCATGATCCCCCCAAGAGACTCCCCCGCCGCCTTTGCTTCATCGATAGCAGCACGCATGCCTCTCTCTGCTTCCCGATCGAGGCACGCACATTCTGACGTCTCCACGGTCCGCCAATCCACGCTGTCCGGATCGGTGTAGTCGACCGGCGCTCGGTCGGAGATTGGCCCGATGGCCACCACCCGGCCCCTCACTTCCCCTCCGACGCACTTCAGCACGAGCTTCCCCACCGCGCCCGCGCACACTCTGCCCACCGTCTCGCGCGCGCTCGAACGTTCCAGCACGTTGCGTACGTCCTCGTATCCGTATTTCGCAAGCCCGGCCAGGTCGGCATGCCCCGGTCGCGGGACCGTCACTGGACTCACAGCGGCCTTCTCCGCTTCCCCCGGCTCTTCGACCTGCATCGCGGGGATCCAGTTCGGATGGTCGAGGTTGTCGACTACCAGGGCGATCGGAGTGCCGAGTGTCACCCCCCACCTCACACCGGAAAGGATGCGGACTCGATCCCGCTCGAGCCGCATGCGCCCACCCCTGCCATAGCCCTGCTGCCGGCGAGCCAGCTCGGTATCGATGAACGCAGCGGAGAGAGCCAGACCCGCAGGCACACCCGTCACCACGCACACCTCGGCGGGACCGTGGGACTCCCCAGCTGTAGTAAAGCGGAGCGCTGACATACTCGAATGACGACCTTGGTGCGGCGGTTACTTGAGGATAGCCTGTCCGACCTGCATCACACGCGTCTCGCTGCCGTGGAGGAGGATCACCGTCTGCGTATCGGGATCGATGTCGATGACTTTGATCTGCCCCCAGCTGGTGCTCACCATGTCGCCCTTCTTCTTGTCGGCGTAGATGGTGTCATCGACCTCGATCCCGATACGTGACCGTCGGTACTCCGTTCACCACATCGATCGACAGA